>ERZ835051.113-NODE-113-length-80233-cov-17.507808_pt1 | contig 80233 bp, 59 predicted proteins | sample MGYA00519575_ERZ835051 | MGnify/ENA primary metagenome ERZ835051 (study PRJEB31850, sample SAMEA3708769) | human gut metagenome | biome: human gut; feature: human-associated habitat; material: faeces | place: China | collected 2014 ... | reverse complement strand
ATCGTTTACTCCTTAAATATACGTGATACTACCATGCTACCCTTTTCACATTTTCCTGATACAAATAATAGGAGTATTCAATTACTTATTTTATTCAAAAAAAACAGACAATACATAGTACTGCCTGTTTTTATATCCATATCCTATCAAATTTTGTGCTTTAAAAATATGTTTATTTAAGCAATCCTCACCAGCTTTGAATATAAACCCTTTCCCTTCATCAACTGCTCATGCGAACCTTTCTCCATGATTTCCCCATGATTAAGCACATATATCATATCTGCATCCTCTACTTGCGACAATCTATGCGTAATTATTATCTGTGTAATGTGCAACTTTTTTAAATTATCACATATTTTTCTTTCCGTTATAGGATCTAAATTACTTGTCGCCTCATCAAGAATTAATACCTCTGGTTTCAATGCTAATGCTCTTGCAATAGCTATTCTTTGCTTTTGTCCTCCTGATATATTCTGCCCATTTTCTCCCACAAATGTGTTTAGTTTCATAGGGAATTTATTTACATCATTTTCTAATTCTGCCGTTTTAAGACAAGAATAAATTTCATCATCTGATAAATCATGCGATATATCTATATTATCCCTAATCGTTCCACTAATAGCCATAGGAACCTGTGTCACTATAGTAAATATATGATCAATCGCCTCACGTTTAATAGAGTTTATATTATAACCATTAAGTAAAATCTCACCTTCATATTTTGTAAGGGCATTTAATAACAATTTTGAAATAGTTGTTTTTCCACTCCCAGATTCGCCAACAATAGCTATTTTTTCACCTCTTTTAATGGTTATATTAATTCCCTTTAAATCCGGTTCATTACTCCCCAAATACTTAAATGTTACATTTTTTAAAGAAATGCTTTCAAATCTACCAATACTCTGTTTTCCACTTTGGATTTCATCACTATAATTCATTAACTCGTTAATTCTCAACATAGTCTCACGCAGTACACTAATTTGAGGAATAATAAGTGATAACGTTTGAAACGGTCCTGTAAAATATGTTGACAAAGTGATAAACGAAACTAATGCTCCTAACTCTAAATTGCTATTTATAATTAAAAATCCTCCCATAGTGTACAATAGCATTGGTGATATAGTTGTAAATGTCGTAGCAATGGTTTCAATAAAATCGCTTATTTGGGCTTTCTCTTTTAACCTCTGTATAAGATGTTGATAATCTCCCTTTATGTTTTTACAAAGAATTGTGTCAATACGCATACATCTAATCTGCTGAATATTAGTCAAAATTTCTACCATTTTCCCCTGTAATTCACTTTGATCCGCAATATAGTTTTTAATTTTGATACGTGCCCTTTTATTAAGAAAATATACTATCAAAATTTGTGCCGCTGCTATAATAAATAGAATTTGAAAGAGATAAAAAGATTGTAACATCATAACCAACGCGCACATTATTGCCGTTACGGCATTTATAATAGCTGATATAAGTGTAATTGAAATAAATTGATAAATTTCTGATACACTATTAAATCTGTTTTGAATATCACCAGATGCATGACCTTCAAAGAAACTTATGTCGATTTTAAATATTTTATCAATCATTTGTTGTATTGTTTCTTTATATATGTCACTTTGCAATATCAAAATACACCTTTTTTTTATGAAATTACTTAAAAACAACGCTATAGTTATACCCAATATAAATAATATCATTTTTCTAAACTCAAACGATTCTGGTGCATATGTTAAGTTGTTTACAATTTTTTGAACAAAAATTGCCGGAATTATTATTATACTTTGAGCAATCAACGTCGTTAATATTACTATTGCTAATTTGAACCTATTTACAGGAATTTTAAATTTGGATTTTTCTTTACTATATATAAATTTATCCCTTGGTCTAATAACAACAAGAATATCCATGTATTCTCTTTGAATATCATCAAATGAAACCTGAATCTTCCCTTTTACTGGATCTAACAGTTCAAATGTATTATTTCTTTTCCTTGAAACAACAACATAATGATTGGTTTTAGAGAACAATATTGCTGGTAAATTCATCAACAAATCATTTTCTGAAGAAAAATTCTTATATGCCTTAAATTGGAAATAATTTTCCTGGCAAATTTCTTTTAATTTTGCTAAACTTAATCCATTTCTACCAACACTATTCTTAGCCTTTAGTTCACTAATGTCGATATTATAACCATAATAATTAAAAAGCATCGTCAAACAGGCAAATCCACAATCAGTTATACCAACTTGCCTAATCAAAGGCACTCTTTTTTGCTTCATATTAGTACTCCTTTTACTTTCAAAAAATATTGGGCATAATAACAATCTGCTATTTTGCCCAATATTTCTTAAATCTCTAATGACAATATGCAAGGTAGCTCCTTATTTATATCTCTAAGCAATGAATATCCCATCCCACTCAATCCTGTCATAAATCCTGGAATTTGGTATCCATATAAATAACTCCTTCCAGAGTCATAATTTGCTCCCAAAATACGTTTACAAGCTGCTTCCCGTATCTCTCCACACAAATCTAGTGTCTTTATGTCATTAAACATTCTACCGTATTCCATTAATATTTCAGTATTACCTAAGTTCCCATGACATAAACAATCGTTTTCTCCAAATCCGTACTTCAAAGTGGTTGCTAATGCCGTTTTAATATCTTTATTTAATTCATCTTGTAGCTCTTTATCAATATCAAATTGCATTATCTTACATCGGCTAAGCAAAATTCCCGCCGCACCGTGACACCAAGCTGTCATATATATATTTTGTTCAGATGATTTATGTCCATTATACTCACGCTCGTCTTTCCAATTCCCAATTTTGTCATCATATAAGGAATTCTCAAACCGAATACTTGCGACTACAGCTTGCAAATACTTTTCCTTTTGGGTGTAGCTCCATAGCTTGACTAATGAATAAGCAATTCCTGCAACACCATGAGAAAAACCTGCTAACGGATATTTACTTCCAGCACCTAGCCATCCTTTTCTGGTATTTTCTTCAAATTGTTGGGAGGCAAACAATTTTTCACCCGCTAAATCTGCAATTCGTAAATACTCTTCTTCTCCTGTAAGATCATACAAATTAAGTAATGCTAAAATAGCTCCAGCATTTCCGTACACTAAATCATAATACATATCATTATCAATAGTTTTCTTTAAAATTTCACAATGTCTCCTAGCATATTCAAGATATATTTTATGTTTAGTAATTTGATATAAAATTTCATAGGTGTAGACCAATGCAGCTTCACCGCAGAGTATACCTGAACTTTCGTTTTCTATACCTTCTACTTTTTGTTCCATCTCCTTTGTATATGTAAATAGGTTTTGATCTAAAGCATCACAAACAAATTTATACTTTTCAATTTTCAAACTTTGACATAATGCATGGAAAAATATTGCAATTCCAGCAAGTCCTTCATACAAATAATTACCCAATGGCTGTATTTGCCAAGTGCTATTTTCATCAGAACCCACTGAAGAAACGCCAATCCAATTAACATCATGTTTATCTGGCGTTATAACCGCATCATGCAATAAATTTTCAGCCAGTCTTTCGATTGCATCCTGTTTCCTTCTCATGTCAAAGGTACCACTTATATTGTTCCTAATTATGTTACCATTCTTTCTAGTAATTTTATAGTCATTCAAGTCTGTTAGAGCTATTTTTAAAAAGCGACTTTGTTCCTCCATAGCCCCTATAGTCATTCCACAAATTTTTTCTTTAACTTTACATATACTAGAAGTCTCAAAATAATTGCTAATTTCTTTATTATCTGTTCCAAATAAAGAATTACATGATGTATTAATATAAAAATACGGAACGTCCATATGGAGCATATCTTTTATTTCTAATTCTGCAACTTTATTAGACTTTTCAACCTCATCAATGTGTCCCATAATACTACAAAGAACCAATTCCCTATCTTTTCCATCCTGCAAAAAGTCTGGATGATAAGATGTATGTAAAATCATAGAATATCTTTGTGTATCTTGAATCAAATGACGAACTATTATATTTTCAAATATTTTCATTTTCTCAATAGTTGACTGTTTATGTTCCATAATAAATCTATAAGCGTCCCTAAATCCCTGATCAATTTCCTTTATAAAGGTAGCTGGAGCTATAAATTTTCCATTTAATGTTGCTAAATTATTGTTTGCTGTTTTTATGGGATGTACATATTCATAATGCATATTTGACGTACCAATCTCTGCAATTCTAGGAATTAATATTGGATATTCATCTCCTTCTTTTCCCATAATTGCACTCATATCTATTCCCTTTCCTTTATTAGAAAAGCGGTAATTAGGAAGCAGTCCTGAAAATAATACAGAATCACGAATTTTCTCATTAATGATTTCCCTAGAATTTTGTTTTGATAATTCTATATGGTTATCTAATATCGTTTCTGCATCAATGACTATTGGATATTCTCCATAAGCTATAACATTCTCTTCATGCAAATCATTAGCATTCAAAATATAGTTTTGGAGAATTAACTCCCCAAACCTATAATAATAATTTCGTAGTTGTTGCATATCAGAGCAGGGTTTCGATTCTACAAACTCTTCCCATCCATAATTTCCACAATCAATAACTTTAAATGTTCTCGCTTTTAATTTAGAACCTTGCGATATATAAGTCTGAAAATCCTGATATGCTTTTTCGCCTTTTAAGGAACGAGGTTTATATACAACTTTAACATCGTTATCAAGCGTCAAAACAGAGACTGTTTTTCCTCTTTTATGTGAATCCGATATATCTGATTGCATCTTAACTACTTTTTTAAATTTTTTTCTATCGCAGAGTTGTTCTACCAAATAATCATGGTCTTTTTTCAATCGAATTAATAACTCCTTGTAATTGTTTACTAAGTAGAAAATGCTTTCAAATATCATTCTTTCTAGGCAAGGATAAATCTCAAATAATTCATTTATATATTTTTTATCCCCCAGGAAATGTGTATTATAATATACATATTCTTCATTACTATTATTTCCAACCAGTAGTCCTTGTTCTCTGCATATGTACATTTCAAACATTAACGTACCCATTGAAATTTTACTGATCTGACGAATAATATTATCAATATAACTATCCATAATGCATTCATCGATTTCTTGTTCATTAAGTACCGCAATCCCGAACTTAATAAAGTGATCAAGAAATCTATCGAAAACAAATGCCCCTTTTTCTCCTATTTTCAGCTGATATTTAACATTTTCCCCAAATCCGGTTTGAAATAATTCTGAAAATTGCAAAATTTCTTTAGATTCTGTTACATTCTCAAAATCCTTTTTTGACATTACAATTTCAGGTCTAAGATTATATACTTTTTCAATATTATTAAATACATTATCTCCTAAAACTTTTTTCCAATAATCAACAACCTTATCATCAATCTTACAGTCTTTGCCAGTATAACTTCTTTCTGAAAAATATGTATAATTTTTGCTTTTCATTTCGACATCCATCCTTTATAATAAAGATATAGTTTTCAATTCACAATTAACATCTACACTATTGGACATTATGTATTGATTATGTATTGATTTTGTTTAGTTTTGGTTTTCTTCTATTTTGCTATCTTATTAGCAGCAGAAAATATTAAGAGTACCCATGTTGCATTCACCAGTACTGGTACAGAACATGCCACCAGAGTTTCTCGGCTCACCTGCTCCTGCTGCAAAGTTGTTAAGCTCTGCTTCTTTCAGTTCTGTCATTGTATTGCCTGCGGGATGAGTAAAGTTTCTTCTTTCAATCGGGTTTCTTAAATCTTTCATAGTGAATTCTCCTTTCAAAATTCCAATAGTGTAGATGCTAATTCTAAATTGAAACCTCCTATCCGCTATCTGAGTTAAATATAACACAAATTAGCACTAAAAAAGTTTTCATGTAACAATATCGAACTTTCATGTAATATTTTATGAATATCCAAACCGCTATTTATAGATATTTTACAGAACACTTTTTCTAGCAATCTGGATATTCAACCATTTTTATTTAATAAATATCTTTAACTTTTTCAGGCAATTCTTCATAATTAATTTCTGCCCACGTTACAACTCCCCGTATAGGTGCCACTTTTAAATTAATAAATGCCTGATCTTTTAATATCTTACTTGTCTCAAAAGTAATATCTTTTGCTTCACCACTAGAATTATAAGCGACCAATGAATATTTATAATTCATTAATCCGTGAGGGGCAATCTCTGTTACCCATCGGTTGTCAACCTGAGCATAATAATCCTCATTTGTCTGTGTTGTGAGAAATGCTACTGTCATAAATAAAACAGCCAAAACTCCTACTATTAAAATAATTCCAGCTTTTCTATATTTGTTCATAAATATTTCATCGCCTTCCCATTACCACCCTTTTTTTGGAGCTACTCGTTTTATTTTTTTTATATTTTGATTTTCAGTTTTAGGCTTTAAAAACATACATGCTACACCAATTATACACATTGCTAAAACACTTATTAAACATAGACCTGTATTCCACGTAACACCTTCCACGCCATTTCGATATCTAATCAAGCCAAGCGTAGCCGAAACTGGATAAATTGATTGTAATGCCCCATTGGCAAACATTCCTACAAACCCATAGACAAAAGCAATAATAACGCCAGCAAGAAAACTGCTCTTTTTCCTACTTGTCAAAACAATTATAGGTAGCATGGTTAAGTAAAGTAATAAACCTAATAATGACATTTGAAGTAGACCTGTAAATGCTGCACTTATACTAAATCCGCCATATCCCATAATAAAATTAGCTACTACAGTAAATGCAAAACAAACTGCCCCCAAAAAAACAGATAGTATACCTGAAATAATCAGTTTTCCCGCTAAGATCTTTTGAAAAGAAACAGGTATCGTTATAATATTTTTTAACGTATCATCTGTATACTCACGTGAAATAATATATCCTGTAATCAGAGTAATACACATTGGGAAAATCATTGTCACAAAATTCTTAATAACTTGTTCACACAGAAATTGGAAATCCCATTTCATACCATCCTCTGCTAACGATGTGAATAAGGTAAGTAACACATTAAGAAGCATGAGTGAAACACCAATCCATACAATAAAATATCTTTTTAACTTCATAAATTCACCTTTTACAATTACAGCCATAATTACTCGCTCCTTTTTTTATACAAATAAATTGCAAGGGAAATCGAAACTGTCCCAATAATGCATAAAGTAACCAAAAGCTGAGGAGTCGAAGGGATCAGTCCCATTTGTTCAAAATGTTGTAAATCTTTTGTATCATTTACTATCATACGAGATGCCATTTGCTCTGTTCCCCACATCATGATGCTCGGCGTTGGTAAAATATGAACCAGTACTTTGGGTAAAGCTGTCATCGAAAATGATGAAAGTAAATTAAACACACTATAAAACACGCATAACATTATAGAAAATATATAAGATTTACTAAAAAAAACAATTAGTAAAACCAACGGCAATGCACTTATAGCAATTAGCAATCCATATAATATAGAAAAAAGCAGCTTAAATAAAATGTCTGATACTCCCCAGAAAACAAATCCGCACAACATAGTCGCCACAGTAGAGGAAACACAAAAAATGACACTCAATACAAGTAAAACAAAGCATTTTGCCAATACCATTTGTGTGCTCGTTACAGGAATAGTCCTTAAATTTTTGAAAGTATCATTATCTCTTTCCATAAAAAACAAAAGTGCTGCAATTATTCCTAATATACATGGAAGCAGTAACAGCATACCGAAACCGATTACTGACTGCCAAAGAGCATCGAATGCTTCTGTTTTTGTTGCATACTTATCTTGTGCCACATTTAAATAGTAAATAATTGCGGTCAATGGAATAGGAAACAGAAAAGAAGCAGCTAATACAAGTTGTATAAACATTTTCCTTTTGAGTTTTCGGAACTCATTTTTCATTAATTTAAGCAATCCCCTCACCCCCTGTGATTTTCTTAAAATAGTCCTCTAAAGTATCCTCACATAAATGTACTTGATAAATATTGATTCCTCTTTCAAAGAGCAATCTATTGATTACATCAGTTGGCAATGTTGTATCGTAAAGATATAAATTATTCCCATCAACAACCTGCATGTTTTTATTGTTGAATTCAGTAAGAATAATTTGAGCTGCCTGCCGTGCATCAGAAACAAGAAAATGGATAAATTTCGTGTTTTTTGCTTCTAATTCTTCCAAACTCTCTTCTTCTAACAATTTACCATGATCAATAATTCCAACATCATCTGCCAACAAAGAAATTTCTGAAAGAATATGGCTAGAAATCAGTATGGTTTTTCCTCTTTCATCACACAACTCTTTTATAAAACTACGTACCTCTGCAATACCAATAGGGTCCAGTCCATTAATTGGTTCGTCTAATATTAACAACTCTGGATTATGCATAATTGCTAACGCAATCGCTAAACGTTGTTTCATTCCGAGAGAATATTGTGAAAACAATTTCTTATCCCGATAAGGCAAATTGACGAGTTCCAAAGCTCCTTTAATATATTTAGAATCTTTTAACCCTCTTAAATCAGCAAAAATCTTTAGATTTTCTGTTGCTGTCAAGTTTGGATAAAAACCCGGTGATTCAATCAAACTTCCGATGCGAGGCAAGATTTCTTTTTCATTTTCCCGAATATTTTTTCCGAATATTTTGATTTTTCCAGATGTAGGAGTTGTTAATCCTAACAGCATTTTCATTGTAGTGGTTTTTCCAGCTCCATTTCTTCCCAACAATCCATAAATGCGACCTTGTCTTACATGGATATTAAGATTTGAAACGCTAGACTGGTTTCCATACTTTTTGGTCAAATTTTCTGTTTCAATAATACAATCTTTCATTTTTTTCACCTTTCTTTTAGTTATTTTAAGCGTTTAACAAAACCTAACCTCCACATAAATACTCATTTTTTAATCTTGTATTTTTATTTTTCTCTACTATACTTTAAATTTTGATGCTTTTTCTACTTCCGTTTAGATTTACTTCTATATAATGCAGATAATCTGTAATCAGTAAGTTTTGCAACCGCCTAAATCTTTGTTTGATATAAGAATACCATATGTTCCTTGAGTTATCCTTGAGCCAACCTTGAATTATCCTTGAGATTTTCCTGAACAATATACAAAAATCACTTTATTTGATATAATATATCTTAAATGACAACAAAACTTCAGGAAGGGGTATACGCACTAATGGAACAACGTTCGATTCTTATAGTTGATGACCAAAAAGATTTATGTGAAATGATTGAAACAATTTTTACAAATGCCGGATTTACTAACCTCACCATAGCCAATACTGGGGCGCAAGCTCTTCATCTTTGGTCAACCCTTAATCCAGATATGATAATACTAGATGTTATGCTACCTGATATAGATGGCTTTACCATTTTAAAAGATGTCCGAGAATCTAGCAGAATTCCAATTTTAATGTTGACTGCTCGCGGAGAAGCAGATAGTAAATTCTTAGGGTTTGAAAATGGTGCTGATGACTATCTAACTAAACCATTTCTTCCTAAAGAATTGCTCCTAAGAGTACAAGCACTAATGAAACGTGCTTATCCTAATCCAAACCACATTGTCCATTTAGCAGCATCAACAGTAGATCTTGACTGTGCTAAGGTACAATGTGGAAATAAAACTTTTACTTTAACTTCTAAAGAACTCTTATTATTTAAAAAATTATATGAGAATGTTGGAAGAATCGTAACTACAGGCTCTTTATGTCAAACCATTTGCGGAGATTATTATTGGGAAGGATATGAAAGTACTTTAGTAACTCATATACGACATTTACGTCAAAAAATTGAAGCTTCACCTTCCACTCCACAATCTCTCATTACTACAAAAGGAATTGGCTATCGTCTATATCTAAAAGGAGAAAAGCCATGACACGAACTCAAAATTTTTTTCGCAAGTATATTCTCTCTACGCTTCGCATTCTTGCCCTTTTTCTATTGGTAAATGCTCTCTTAATATGTCTTTTTTTATTGATATTTTATTTAGAAGGAGCTTCCAAATCACAGTTTCCAATAGAAAAATTTTCTTCATTAATTGAAAATAACAACAATCAAATAGAAGCTCACGAAGATGTAGAAGCCTTTTTAAAGTCTTTTGACGCATGGGCTATGCTTTTAAACGACAACGGAGATGTTACATGGGAATGTAAAATGCCACAACAGCTCTCTCGCCATTATTCTGCAACAGATATAGCTTTATTTAGTCGCTGGTATCTGGAGGACTATCCCGTAAACATATGGAAACGCTTAGATGGGTTACTTGTTGTAGGGCTATCTCCCGATAAGGTCACTCAATTTTATACATCATTTAATAAGAAATATTTTGTTACTGGTATGTATATTGTGTTAGCTATTTTTCTAGCAAATATATGTCTGATCATTTTTTTCTTTTTACGAAATATTCATCAAATCGAAAAAGCCGTTTCTCCTATACTCGATAGTATTCACTCATTATCAGATGGTTCTTCTTTTCATCTTGACGAAAGTGGTGAATTAGTCGAAATCAGAGCAGAGCTAAATCGTGCTGGAAAATATCTTATAAAAAAAGACAACACACGAGCGGATTGGATTAGAGGAATATCTCATGACATACGTACCCCACTATCAATGATTCTCGGCTATTCCAGTGAAATAGAGGATAACCCCGATGTTTCTGAAACAGTCCATAACCAAGCACGCATTATCCGTACATACAGCGAATATTTAAAAAATTTAGTCGAAAATTTAAATTTGACAACAAAGCTCGAATATTCTATGTACACTATTGGACATAACTCTATAAACCCTGTTGAGCTTGCTAGACAAGTAATTGCTGAATTTATAAATAATAATTTATCCGACAAATATGAGCTTATTCTCTCCGAATTTTATGAGAAAAACCATCTTCAAATAATAGGAGATACTTTCCTATTGAATAGAATGTTGACTAATCTCATACGGAATAGTTTTATCCATAATCCAAACGGTTGTCATATTACTGTCTCCATTAATCAAGATACAAATTTTTGTATTTTTTCTATTGAAGATACTGGGCAAGGAGTTGATATATATACTTTGGAACACTTAAATAAAAATGGATTTATTCGCAATCCCGATAATACAGAACATGGATTAGGTCTGAAAATTGTAAATCAAATTGTCCATTTACATCATGGAAAAATCAAATTCTCAGCGAATAAACCTCATGGACTAATTGTTCAAATTTCTTTACCTCGAGATTTTACAAGCATGCCCAGAAAATAAAAATTTTTGTTGAAAAATATGCCCCTTTCCAGAAAACATAACATCTGAAAAGGAGCATATTAAATTCAAAAATTTGTATCTTCATTAAAGCAGTTTGCAAACTCTATTCATGTAGCCAAACAAATTGTGTCTCTGGAGACATTACCTCATTATAAATTATATCTGCCATTTCCTCTTCTGTTGCCTTATTATTATCCTCGCCAATTTCTCTTCCTACTGCATTATTATGTAAATCCATATCTCTATGAGCTGCTTTAGGATAACCATCTGATTCATTTCCAGTAACATCTTTATCCTCATGAGCTGTTGCAAACAATTCCGCTTTTTCTTTTCCAATCAGTATCGTCATTTCTGCATTCCAAATTCCATGTCGAAAAGCGTCACTTCGATCCCCCAGTCCATTCATTCCAAATTTGCTCTCTGTTTTTGATGTTGCTATATTTTTCGCCGTGTTCACTTTTAATGCAGCAAAAGGATAACGAATACACAGCTTTTTTTCAGAATCTGTAAGAGAATTCCATATATCACTAATACCCCGTTCAAATTTAGTATGATTCTGATCTATAATCTCCAAAATCCTTTCATCGTTAAATTCCGGATGAGCTTCTTTAATACATTGAATTTCATCAATAAGTGTACTAAACGCCTCCTGATCTGCACCTTTCAAATCATCTCCAAAGCAATTATTTCCTTCTGCTCGCACTGATGCTGGAAATATCATTATTGCCAATATCAATACCATTACCAACTGTTTCAGATTTTTTTTCATAGATTTAACCTCCTAATTTTATTTTCTTTTAGTTTATCATACTAGCTGACTCATTATTTTTTGATGTAATTATTACGAATATTCATGTTATTTTTTTATCTAAACCCTATATAGTTATGCAGGATAACGAGGGCAAGTTTCGCAATGTAGCACAATAACCCCTTTCCGGGTTCTTGGCGACTTGCAACTTGATGGGGATTTCGTTTCCCCATACCCTCGACCACAATCACAGATATGTGTATTGGTTTCCATTTACATGGTCACAGTGCGATAATTTTTCATCACTTACTTTCCCAGCAGGCCGCAAAATTTGGATTTTCTTATGAAACCACTACCACGAAGAAAGGAAGTTATCAATGACAAGACCTAAGAAAGAGGAAACTCTTGCAAAAACTAAAGATGTGCATTTACGCATGAATGAAACTGAATATGATCTTCTTGCAGAAAGAGCCAAGGCTAACAGCATGACGGTTTCTGATTTTATCCGAAATGCCTTGGTCAACCAGAAAGTCATCATCAAATACGAAATTACCGCAGATGTTCCCGAAATAAAAAAACTTATTAGCGAGTTTGGTAAAATTGGCAGCAACCTAAATCAGATTGCCCGATATTTTAATCAGGGTGGAATCCTCTCTTCTGAAATGAGAAATGAAATCCGAAAGTCTCTCCGGGATATTTATGAAATGAAATATAAAGTGATGAAAATGGCAGGTGATTTTCGTGGCAGTAATTAAACATATCGCAAACAAAAACTCTGACTATGGAGAATCGGAACGGTATCTTATCTTCCAGCACAACGAGTATACACAAAAACCGATTCTTGATGAAGAAGGGCATATGATACTGAGAGAAGAATATTATCTGGACGGTCTGAACTGTGATCCATTCTCTTTTGCATCTGAATGTCAGGAACTGAACAGCTACTATCACAAGAACAAAAACTTCAATGAAATAAAATCCCATCACTATATCATCAGCTTCGCCCCAAAAGACAAGGATGAATGTGGATTGACCGGTGAACGTGCCCAGCAACTCGGATTAACTTTTGCAAAGAAAAACTTTCCCGGTCATCAGGCTTTAGTCTGTACTCATACCGACGGTCATAATGAAAGTGGAAACATCCATGTACACATCGTAATCAACAGTCTCCGTAAATATGACATACCACAAGAACCCTATATGGAATTTGACTGTGAAGCAAAAGCCGGATACAAGCACCATCTAAGCACAGCATACCTTACCCATTTAAAACAGGAAGTCATGGATATGTGCCAAAAAGAAGGGCTGCACCAAGTTGATCTGCTCACTCCTGCTGAAAGAAAAATCACCGAAAAAGAATACTGGGCACAACGCCGGGGACAGGAAAAATTAGATAAGCTGAATCAGGAAATGAAAGAAGATGGAATCACACCGAAAGAAACTCGTTACCAGACAGAGAAACAATTTCTGCGTGACGCTATTGATGATGCTGCAAGTACCGCCAGATCACCAGAAGAATTTTCAAAAATCCTTGATGAAAAATATCACATCATCTTCAAGATCAGTCGAAACCGCTACAGCTATCTTCATCCTGGCAGAAAAAAATATATCACTGGAAGGAATCTTGGAACCAGATACACAGAAGATTTTCTCTTGAAAGCATTTGAGGAAAACACAAAATCCCATAAAGAACAGAAAGAAGAAATTCTGGAACAGCAGTCTCCGAATACTTCCACAGATTTACCAACCGTTCCTTTCTCCGATACTTCTGCTATACCAGCACCGTTCATTTTCATAAAATCAGACCTCCGTCTTGTCATAGATCTGCAAACCTGTATTAAAGCACAGCAGAGCGAAGCCTATGCTCAAAAAGTAAAGCTCACCAATTTGAAGCAGATGGCTCAGACTGTTGCCTACATACAGGAACATGGCTATGATTCTCTTGATGATTTCCATGCAGCACTCGATCAGGCTTCATACCAGACCAGTGCTTCCAGAAAATCTTTAAAAGATACTGAACAGCAACTTAAAGATGTGAATGAGCAGATTCATTTTACCGGACAATATCTGGCATATAAAAATGTGTACGCCGATTATCGTAAAAGCCGAAACAAACAGAAATTTTCTGAAGAACACCGGGCTGAACTTTCCCTGTATGACACAGCCCTCCGAACACTCAAAGCAAAATCTGGCGGGAATAAATTACCTTCTATGAAAGCCCTCTATGCCGAAAAGGACCGGCTTATCGAATTGAGGGATAAGCAACGGGAAGTTTTTTCTAGCCACCGGGATTATGAACGGGAGCTTCGCACTGTGGCTGCGAATATTGACATGATTCTTGGAAAGAATTGCAAGCAGCAACTACAGGATAGAAAAGAGCCAAATTTATAGTTCATATTAAAAAGGGACAGATTACTCCTCTGTCCCTTATAATATGTCTCTATTTTTCTAACTGCTCATACCAATCTTCTGGAAACCCTATATGTCTCAATGATATATCATTCTCATATTCTTCTACAATAGCTTTTAATTCTATCAAGACTTTGTTGAGCCATTCTTTTTTGTCTGGATATAATAATTTTAATACAAGTATTTGTGAAAACAATTTTCTGTTTGGTGATGTTTCTAATTCCCTTGGCATTTTGGGTAATGCGGGAAATGACCAATAATACAGCCTTGAATAATGTGCGCAGCGGTTTCTCAAATCCGTGATACAGCGTAACCAGCTTTTTAAACAGGCCACTGATGTACCATATAATTCTTTTGCTAAATATTTCTGGTCACCAGACTGTAAATCTGCATAAAAGTAAGACAGCATTCCCATTGAAAAAAATTCAACAATAACCCATATAGGAAAATTTCCACCATACTTTTCTTTATGATGCTGAACTACTGATGTACTTTTATTTTCCTCTATACATACATTTAACAGTTTCACGAACTTTTCATGATTGTGCCTATCATTGTAAATAACCCCATCCATATATCCTAAAGCCCCATGAACATGTCCACTGTAATAAGCTAATTGCGTTCTTAAGTATAATTCAACTTTTTCTATATAATTAAATAATACACCACGCAATCTACTGTCAAATTCATAGATTCTTTGAATTCTGTGAAAGTTTATATTTGAAAAATACGTCCCATCCTTTTTCCTAAACGGAAGGAAATAAGCAGATAATCTATAATAATTCGCCTGTTTTAAAAATCCGATACATTCTGTATCATTATCTATAATAAAACCCTTTTCTTTAATAATTTCAACTTGTTGAGCAAAGGTTTTCGGTTTTTTCATTACCTGTACAGTTGCTTCATTATTTTTCAACTTTTCATTTTTAGTTTCACTTGTATTCACCATTATTTCTCCAAAAATAAAATGTCTCCCCATGGGACACATCACTTGCGTGAGAGGTGCGGGGAGTCCTGTTAATATTATGATATGATATTTGAGAGAAAAAATCAACCATTTTTTTATTTTATCATCAAAAATTCCGGCAAAATTTTTTTACTTCTTCTTTCTTTCCATCTCTTCTTCCATCGCCTTCTGTTGCTGTGGCTGTCCTTTGCCTTGACTGGCTATCTTCTTCTGATGATTATGGAGCCGTTTCAGTACCGATCTCCGTGGAGCGTTCTTATCTTTTTTCTTTGGAGTGTTGTTCATCAGTCCGTCAATCATATTATAGTTGGCTTCTTCTGCCATCTCTGCACTGCGAAGATATTCTCCATTATCCATAACCTTCTGCCAGTTTGCCAGCTCTGGTTTCTTCTTTTGTGTTTCTCCAGATTGTGTCTGTCCGGTCTGGGCTTGTGCCTGCATTTCCTGTTGTTTTTGCTGTGCCTGCTCTGCCTGTTGCTGCATGAAATTCTGAATGTTCCGTCTGGCTTCTTCATCAAAGCCGTTGTAACAGTCATTCATAACTACGGTACCTTCTTCACTGAGAATCACATAGGCTGCTCTTGTCCCATACTCCTCATGTTCCATCAGAAACCATTTCTTCTCATTCATTAGGATATAATCCTGGGCAAGCCATGTTCCTTTCTTTCCTTCGATTTCATATCCGGTCGTATCAATGGAAAGTCTGGTATCGGAAGAACTTTTGATTGTGAGAAATTCCGGAATGATGATAAAACCATCTTTGTTGACATAGTAAGCTGTGGTTTTTCCATCATCGGTAATGATGATCACATCGCTGCAACCGATGGAATGACCTTTGAAGTTCTTCGGTCGTTGCTTCTGTAAACGGAGTTTAATATCAGCCGGAGTTTCCCCCGGCTGGATTCTTCCAATGTACACCTGCTGATAGTTTTCTATCTGGACTGTTCTTCCTTCGCTTTTCAGTTTCTCGTAAGAACGGAAACGGACATCCCGGTACTCTGGGGTATCTTTTACCTGATATACTGCACACTGACTTGTACTCATTCTTCGTCCTCCTCTTCCAGTTCCATTTTATATTCTTCCAGATCCATAAGAAAAACTTCATATCCTTCATCGCTCATACAGAACAGTTTTCTTATGGTATTGCAGACAAGCCCGATCATATCTGCATCGCCTTTCAGAAAAGGAATGATATGGTCGATTGCCTCCATCGTGTCATTTCTGTTTCCTTTATCAAACATTGCGGTTACTAAACATTCATCCGCATCAAAGTTCATCGCCAGATCCATCATAATTCCACCTCTCCCTTCTTATGTGTCTTGGATTTCTCCGTTGTTTTATTCTGTTCCTGTGCTTTTGCCCTTGCCTGAAAATCTTTTAAAGACTGCAGCACAGACTTCTTCACTTCACCTTTTTCTCTGCTTGCAGGTTCTGCCTTTTGTGACTGGCTCTGACTTACAGATACCAGTTCCTGCTCTGCCCTTCTGTCTGCCGCAACCGCAAAAGGCTTCTGTCCACTTCCTATTACTGTTTCTGCCGTATGTTCTGTTTTCTGCACCCTTCCATGCTTTTCATCCAGATACTTTTCCATGTCTGCGATTGCTTTCTGCACCAGAGGGCTTTCTTTATAGTGTGGAATCATATCTATCAGATCACGCCGTATCCGGTCTGCACTCATCAACTCATATTCCCCGGAATAATCTTCATCACCATCTTGCAGATCAAATCCAATTCCTTTAATCCCATGCAGTCTCTCTGCTGGGATACTCTCATATATTTTAATGGCTTCTTCTAAAGTGAGGTTGTTATGGTACTCTCCCATGACCGGAAACTCCATGCACTCTGCGACATAAAAACTGATCGTAGCTTCTGGCTGTTCCTGCTCCGGCTGTTTGTCAAAGATAGAAAATCGCTCTGTATCTTCCAGACGGGAAAGTAAAGAACGGGCAGTTATAACATCGCTGTCTATATCGGATTCCTCAGATACCTCAAGCAGCCAGTCTTTGATAGCTTCTGTTTTCTTATTCAAAATATCCTCCGTAAGTTTTTCCACCTGTTCTTCTCTATTTTCAATCGTATCGTTATACTCATAGGTATCAACGTCATAACTAAAATTATCCAAATCCGTAGCGAGCTTTTTAATCTCCTGCTGGTCAAGATATTTTTCAGATTCTTTTATATACTCTGCCAGAGTGATTCGCTCCTCTGCAATCGGATTAATATCCACCTTAATTCCTGCCATTGCTATACCGGATTCATTTAAAGCATTGAAAAAGCTATCTTCTCGAATATCACCTTTATAGGAAAGAACCACATCAAGGTCAGAATCTTCCCGGTAAAGGTCTTGTCTGCTTCTGGAACCATACACTCTTGCAGCAAGCAGCTCTACCTCCTGTTCCATTCCCATATCTTCTAATACTGCCTGTGCATGATACAGAACCCCTCTTTCTACTTCTGCTCTGCTCAGGCTATTTAATGCCATTTCATTTCTTCCAATCTCAGAAGTCGCACGAAGTTCCCCCTCCTGCAATAAATCTTTAGAGTGCTGGATCGTCATTTCTTCAAATTCTTTATAATCCACTTTGACACATTCCATATCATCCATTCTTTCACTTTTAAGGATTTCATAAGCAGCTTCCTGAATGGATGCATCTGGATTATCGTAATCCCCACCCTGAATTTCATGCAGATCAGAGTCATAAAAAATAAACGAATATCCTTCTTCTGTTACCTGTATGGTCAGATACCCTTTACTCCTGGTAAACTGCATTGCGATTCCTTCATAGGTTTGCATTGCTTCTTCCCTGCGAAATCCTTCAAAAATACTTGCCGGGCAGTTCTTTTCTAATTGTATCCGCTGCATCTGTTCTTCCTGAACTTCTTCCACATCTGCCATCAGTTCTTCATAATCCACTACTTTTGCATCTTCCAGTGAGTACCCTTTATCTTCTAAAATATCACTGGCAGCTTCATCTACATAGATTGTCGGATTGTCATAGATTCCTCCATCATCCTCCTGATAATCTTCATTGTAAAACGTATAGTCATAGCCATCTTCTGCGGTCTGGATTGTAAAATATTGTTTTCCAATCTGATATGCAATCTGTACCTCATTCCAGTCCAGCATGTTTTCCATTTTATTTACCGCTTCATATATTTCTGGATTCAGCCACCCTCCGATCTGTTCATACGCATGGGTCAGCCGATCTATCCCGTTTTCACATCGGATAAAATCCATGCTTTCCTGCATTGTTTCCGTATTCTGGATACCAAGCACTTTTTCCTGATGATTTGGCAGGCGTAAATATTCCTGCATCGCTTCATCCAGTGATTCATACCGGTTTACTTTTACTACACCCTCTGCATTTACATCTTCCATCACATAAAAATTATCAACGTAATGGATCTCTGGCATTTTTAACTTTATGCCTTCCGGCAGCTTCACCTCACTGACTGCATGGAAATTAAACCGGACATCCGTTCCAGATTCATTTTTTCCTACTATCGTTTCTTCCCAGGTATCTTTCTGTACTGCCTGTATTTCTTCGGTTGTAAGTGTCTGTCCACTCCGCAGGGTTACAGCAGAATCTTTCGGGAATTCCGACAAATCATAGAGTGTTGTTCCATTTTCCTGCAAATATTCTGATACAGCTTCTAACGCTCCTGCATCAAACCCATTCCACAAGTCCTCCGCTACAAGCTGTCCATTTTCTGCTACGATAATGCCTGCCACATCGGAGCCAAATTCATCATGTTCCATTAAGAAAAACTTCTCCCCGGCATATTCCTTTTCATCAACCGTATGCCATGTCCCGTTATGTCCTTCTGCTTCATACCCTCTTGTCTCTGCCGTGATCGTCACTTCGTTTTCTCCTATCGCCTGTTCTATCCTCTGCATCCGGATCTCAGCTCTTGCCATGTCGATAAACCCATCTAAAACTGCCGGGTGGCTTTCGATCACATAATCCAGGTTCAGATTTCTGCCCCGGCTGATATTTTCCGGGACTTCGATATGCTCCGCCCAGTCTTTGTTCTGTCTGGAAAATCTTCCATCATGGGAAAGTTCACGGATGGTATTTGCCATAACAAAATTCATACGTTCTTCCCCGAAGCGTTCCACGACTTCTTTTGCCGCATCCTGCTTTAAGTGCAGCCCGTCAAAATTCTCCCGGATGGCTTCTTCGATTGCTTTCTTACAGTCCAGGTTTAACTTTCTGGAATCCAGATAAGCATCCACATCCCGTTCTCCCATTGCCTGTTCCAATGTTCCTTTATAAACTGGCGGATATGCCCTGACGGAATTATGTTCCAGCATGTTCATTCTCTGCTGGACAAACTCCGGAAGTTCCTGAAATCCAAAAGAATCTACATAATAGGCTGTGATCTCTGCACCCCTGTTTATCACGATCACATCACTTACCGATAAGGAATGGCCACGGAAATCTTCCGGTCGGTCAATGTTAAAGCGTTCAAAAATATTGTCTAACGTGATCGTTGGCATCCACGGTGCTGCATAAACCATCCGGTAATCCTTTCCGTCAATGGTATAGCCCAGACTCTCTGCGGATTCCATTCCCATAAACTGATAGGTATGCTCATCTCCACTATCCATCTGATAAATGGCAAACCTTCCGCTTTCTCCATGCAGAAGAAGTGTCTCATCAATCTTTTCTGCACTCTGCTGTTCCAGTGCTTCCTGTTTTGTGGCAGAGACTTCTCTTTCTTTCTGGACTTCCCATTCTGTTTCTGTGATTCCAAAGATACCGTCATATCCAAGGATCTCATTTTCCGTCTCTACAAGCACCTGTTCTGCCCGTTGTGGATTCTCTGGATTTCCATGTAAGATGTAAATTTCTGCCCCTCCACGGTATAATTCATATGCCCGGTCTTTCGTAAGCGGAAGCATATGGTCTAATTGGATTCCTGCCTCGTGCATTTCGGTAAAACCGATCATGCCATCCGGAAAATTGTCAATCTGTGCCTGTGTTTCATTCATAAGGCTTCTCGTATATTCACTTTCCGGTCTGCGGATTGCGGTCATCATACGGTTCACCAGTCCAAGCACTTCGTCTTTGTCATCCATCTTATATGCAAAATTCACAATAAGATTTTTCTGGGAATCTGTAAAATCTCCCGTATTGGCAGCTTCTGCCGTTTCGATTAGACGGTGGGCATACTGCATGGCTGTTTCTTCTGCAATCTCCGGTTCCTTTGCTGGGAAGTTCACTCTTGCTGCCTGGATCACTTCATACACCAGCTTTGAACCGGCTTCATCGTAAGATTCCCTCATATCCCATACCAGGTCATTCAGTCTTTCCACCTGTCCAGGGAAGGTTTCTGCATATTCATTTACAAATGCCTTTTCATTTTCCGAAAAAATATTTCTTGGAAACTCTGCTTTTTGCACCAGCATCTCTGCCTGATCTTTCGGAGAAAGGTCAGAAAAATAAGTAACGCCTGTGTCAGCATCATATTCCACATCATAAAAATCAATCGGATAGTTCTCTCCGTGCCCACTGCTATCATAGAGTGGTGTGACGGCAGCACCTTTTTCTTCCAGAAAACTTTCCAGTGGTTTCTCATTTTCCTCTATCTCACCACTTTCCAGAAGGCGGACGTATTCCCCCACATTCTGCTCTAACTGTTCCCTGCTCATGTTTTCGATCAGATCATAAGTAAACTCGGAACCCATACTGCCTGAAAGATGCAGAATTAAATCTTCCTTATGAAAAGTATCCCGAACTGGTCTTTCCATTTCCAGCTCGTGCATCTGTGTCTCGATATTCTCAATGACTTCCGCAGACGTTTTCCGGATGGTATCCATAGATGCCCGGAGTGCTTTCATATCCTTGCTTTCACACCAGCTGGCAATATAGGTAAAAGAGTATTCGGAAGTATCCAGACCAAAGTGGTTGCAGACAATATAGGCAATACTTTCAGCCTCCACTTCTTTGGTTGTCCGGTCTTTTAAAATCCCTTCCGCATCCATTACCTCCCGGTCATGCAGCAATGCGTGGCTCACTTCATGGACTCCAGTTTTCATCGTCTGGACATTACTCATATTTTCCTGAATCGCTATATATTTTTCTGTCTGATGATAATACCCCTTTGCTTCCCCTTCTATCTCCATCATGCGGATTGGCACAGGAGAAATGTTCTGCAATGCTTCCATGAACGTGTCATAAAACTGTACGCTCCCGGTAAGTTCCGGTATTTCCAGTTCTGCCATCGGCTCTCCCTCTGTCTGGCTGACATCAAATACCGTTGTCACACGGAACCTTGGAATAACCATCTCCACAATCTCTGTTTCCGGCTGACCGTCATCCCCGATCACTGGCTCTTTTGTTACAGGGTCAATCTTTTCAATCTCCTGTTTCTCACGGATGGGTGCCGGTGCGATGATCTGGATTCCTTTTTCCCCTCTCTTTACATGGCGGTTAAACTTCTTCTGCCACGCCTGATACCCTGCCACCAGAGTAGCCTCCGGTTTCTGCATGGTGATCAGAAGGGTGTTATTAAAACTGTAATTATGGAACTTGGACATGGTATTCAGATATTCTGTATATCTCTCCGAAGTAAAGATTTCTTTTACTCCCTGCTCCAGCCGTTCCGATATTTCTTTTAACTGTTTTTCTATATTATTTGCCATAAACAAACCCTCCATTTTATGTCCCGCCAGAGAAAACTCTGACGGGAAATCTTTTATAATTCCTGTTCGTGTTTTTTCTTTGCAGTTTTCTGTACAGATGGCTGTTCCGCTGTATTCTGCTGTGCCTTCTCCTGCTTTAAGCGTTCCAGAATAGATGGCTTATGGATTCTGTCTGCTGTTTCCGGAAGTTCTTTTTCTTCTACAGCATCCCTGCTATCTGTGCTGCTTCCTTCTCTGCCAATATCCTCATCTGCCATAATCGTCTCATTGCCCTTTTCATCCATGTTCAGCAATGCATTTAACTCGGATAACCGTTCCATCTTTTCATTCAGCTCTGCTTCTTTCGGGAATGGTTTCTTTACCTCTTCCTGTGCAGTAGCAAGCTGCTGTTGTACGGTTTCCAATTTCTGCTCACTTTCCGTCAGCTTCCTGTCAATGGAAGAAAGGGTGTTATGGATACGCTGCATATTTCCTACCGGGTCTTTTCCGATCTCCAGCTTATAAGAGCATTTTCCTTTGATCGTCAGTTCAAACGCATTGGAGAACATATTGTAGGAAGCAGATAACGTAAACCCATGATATTCCCCAACCTTTCCGCCGGTGCTGACGGTTTTTAAACCTGCACAGGCGGCGATCAACGCTTCGCCTGCTTCTTTCTTATCTTCATAAAGGACATTCCCTACCGTCATGGCAAACGTGTCATTATCCTGTAAATCCACGCTTTTTACTACCTGCGAATCCACCTGCATCCCGGCAATCCGCTCTTTCAATGCACTGATCTGTACCGGGAAATTCTTTGCAATATCGGATTCCAGACGGTAAATCTGACTGGTATGGTTTGCCTTTAAGAGTTTCAGCTTACTCACCTGCACATCCAGATCCATTTTTTCTTTAATGTACGGATTACCTGTGGCAAGTGCCTTGATCTCTGCATAGGACAGTGCCGTATCATCCACATCTTCACAAGCCCTGACCGGGGATTTACTGGTCATGATCTGGCTGATGAACTTCTGCTTATTCTCCAAAATCTGCCACATATACGCATCAAAAGTATTTTCCGTCACATACCGGAATATCTTTACTTTGTCATTCTGGTTTCCCTGTCTTAAAATACGTCCTTCCTGCTGTTCCAGATCAGACGGCTTCCATGGACAGTCAAGGTGATGGAGAGCAATCAGTCTGTCCTGTACGTTGGTACCTGCACCGAGTTTTGGAGTGGAACCCATCAGGATTCTCACCTGTCCAGCCCGTACCTTTGCAAACAGTTCCGCTTTCTTTGCCTCCGTGTTGTATTCATGGATAAAAGCAATCTCTTCTTTCGGGATTCCTTTTTCTGTCAGTTTGTTCCGGACATCATCATATACGTTGAAAGTCCCATCTCCTTTGGGTGTGGACAGGTCGCAGAAGATCAGCTGGGTTGTCCGGTCTGCTTTTCCTTCTTCCCATACCTGAAAAGCATTTTCCACACAGGTATTGACCTTGCTTTTTTCCGCATCCAGAAGGAGTTCATTCAAAAGCCTTTGGTCTAACGCACACTTTCTTCCGTCGTTGGTTATCTTGAGCATATTATCTTCTGTCGGATTCACAAGACCACCTCTTACACTTTCGGCACGTTCTGAAAAAGCACTGACCATTTCCTGCTGTTCTTCACTTGGCTTCAAGACTTCATTGATAAACTCTGCTTCCGGTACAGGAAGATTCAGCATATCAGAAGTCTGAATATCCGCAGCTTCCTTAAAAATGGAAATCAGCTCCGGAAGATTGAAAAAACGGGCAAACCGTGTTTTCGCACGATAGCCCGTTCCTTCCGGTGATAATTCGATTGCGGTTACTGTCTCCCCGAACGTTGCCGCCCAGGAATCAAAATGTCCCATGCCCATACGCATGAGTGTGTCATACTGGAGATAACGCATGATAGTGTAAAGCTCGGTCATACTGTTCGATACGGGAGTACCTGTAGCAAAGGTAATCCCTCTGCCGCCGGTCAGTTCATCCATGTACCGGCATTTCATAAACATATCCGAACTTTTCTGTGCGTCCGTCTGTGAGATACCCGCCACGTTCCGCATTTTTGTATACAAAAAAAGGTTCTTAAAACTATGGCTTTCATCCACAAACAGCCGGTCTACGCCCAACTGTTCAAAAGTTACTACATCATCCTTTCTGGTCTGGTCATTGAGTTTCTTCATCCTCGCCTGCAGACTCTTCTTTGTTTTTTCCAACTGCTTGATGGTATAATTCTGTCCTGCCTGATGTGCCGCTTCTTCAATGGAGAACGTAATATCTGCAATCTGATCTTCCAGCATGGCAATCTGCCGTTCCCTTGAAAGAGGGATTTTCTCAAACTGTGTATGTCCAATGATCACGGCATCATAATCCCCTGTCGCAATACGGGAACAGAACCGTTTTCGGTTTGCCGGCTCAAAGTCTTTCTTCGTTGCCACCAAGATATTTGCTCCCGGATAGAGACGTAGGAAATCACCGCCCCACTGCTCGGTCAGATGGTTTGGCACAACATAAAGATTCTTCTGTGAGAGTCCCAGCCGTTTTGATTCCATACCAGCTGCGATCATCTGGAACGTCTTCCCTGCTCCTACGCAATGAGCCAGAAGGGTGTTATTTCCATACAGCACATGAGCCACTGCATTTTTCTGGTGCGGCATCAGGGTGATCTCCGGGTTCATGCCGACAAACTGAATATGGCTTCCATCATATTCCCGTGGACGGATGCTGTTAAATCGTTCATTATAAATCTTACAGAGATCTTCCCGTCGGTGCAGATCTTTAAATATCCACTCCTTAAATTCCTCTTTGATCAGCTCCTGCTTCTGCTGTGCCAGCATTGTTTCCTTCCGGTTTAATTCCCGGTGTTCCCCCTCGGCATCCTGTACCGTGTCATAAATCTTGGTATCTCTAAGGTTTAAGGCATCTTCCAAAAGACGGTAAGCATTGGCTCTCTGTGTTCCATATGTGGAAGTGACAAGGGCATTTCCGTAGCTGTCCACATTCTTTCCCATAACATTCCACTGTCCGGTCACTTCGGCATACTGGACTTTGACCTTGCTCCCTACATAATATCTTGGTGTATGGAATGTTTCTGCCATGAACCGTGTAATGTAATCCTCGGAGATCCAGGTTGCCCCAAGTCTTGCTTCAATCTCTGATGCATCCAGATCTTTTGGCTGTACCTGCTCCAAATACTGCACATTCACCTGATATTCCGGGTGATCTTCTGCAAACTGTTTTGCGATCTGCAGTTTCTCCCTCACATTTCCAGAAAGATATTCGTCCGACGGCTCCCATTTTTCACCGATCGGATTCTTAAAGATCACCCCTGCCAGTTCTTCTGTAAGCTCCTCTTCTGTTTTCCCTGAAAGCTGTGCCATATAGGAAAGGTCAACACCTGCCCTCTCACCAATGGAAACAGCAAGGGCTTCACTGGCAGTATCCACAGAAGTCACCGTTTCTGCCCGGCGGATCGTCCTTTTGGTAAAAATATCCGCTTTCCGTTTCAGTTCTCCCTTATCATCCAGAAATTCCAGAGAAGTCAAAAGACAATAGCTGCTGTCCTGACTAAATGCCCGCTTATTGGCATTGCTGCTGATAAGACCATATTTTGCTGTAAAGGTATCGTATTCTTCATTGAGTTTTCCCTGCAGCTTTGTGATCTGTTCATCGCTTTCCTCTTCCATCTGGCACTGGATCAGTTCATTCGTAATATCACGGATGTTCACCAGCCCTTTAACACGTTCCGCTGTCATAGCCGGAAGATCCATGCGGTTCATCACAGAATTTTCCCGGTAATAGACTTCATCATTCACTACGGTAAAACTGAAATTCTTTACATTCGGGTCTGCCGGGATAGAGACAACATCCTCCTCCAACTCTGTATCCGAAAGTTCCAGTTCCGTGATCGTACCATGGATATTCTGGACAGCTTCTTTTAATTGTTCTTCTAAGGTAATTCCTTCTTTTGGTTTTACGGTCACTTCCTGCTTTCCGTACTGGGTACTTTCTGTAGTAAAATCACCAAGCACCATTTCCGGATGCTCTGCAAAATAAGCATTGACCGAATAGCCTTCCGGTGTTTCCTTTAAATTTAACCATTCCGGTTCCTCAATGGATGCCCTGTCCCTTTTCTGGAAAAACAGAATATCAGAAACAACGCTGGTATTGGCATTTCTCTGGAACGCATTATTCGGTAATCGGATGGCTCCAAGCAGTTCTGCCCGGTTTGCGATATACTGTCTCACTGCCGGATTCTGCTTATCCATCGTTCCACTGGAAGTTACTACTGCAACTACGCCGCCTGGACGCACCAGATCAAGGGATTTTGCAATAAAATAATCATGGATCATAAAATGATGCCGGTCATATCTGCGGTCACTGACCTGATACGCCCCAAATGGAACATTGCCTATCACACAGTCAAAAAAGCTGTCCGGATAACTGGTTTCCTCAAATCCCTGTACTGCAATCTTGTTTTTCTGGTAAAGCTGTTTTGCGATTCTTCCCGAAACCGGGTCGAGTTCCACACCGTACATATTGGCTTTGCCCATACTCTCCGGGATCAGTCCCATAAAGTTACCGACACCACAGGACGGCTCCAGAATATTTCCCTGTTTCAGTCCCATATTTTCCAGTACTTCATACATACTTCGGATCACGGTCGGGGACGTATAAAAAGCATTTAAGGTCGATGCCCTTGCTGCACTGTATTCTTCCGGCGATAAAGTATTCTTTAATTCCAGATACTCATTCGCCCAGCTGCTGTTACTCTCCTCAAATGCCTGTGGGATACCACCCCAGCCAACATAACGGGATAAGATTTCCTGTTCTTCGGGTGTTGCCAGACGTTCTTCTTTCTCCAAAGTCTGTAACAAATGGATGGCTTCCATATTTGCTTTATACTTTGCTTTCGGACCGCCTGCTCCAAGGTCATTATCCTGAATCCGAAAGTTATGCGGTTCTGTTACAATCTTTTCTGCTTCCGGTTTCAAATATGGCTGGAATTCTCCTTCATATCCAAACAGTTCATTTTCTCCGGGAATATAATTGCGTCCGGTTTCCAGGCACCGGAACACATCGGCAGTTGGTGCATTGCTGACTGCATAAAACTCATCATACGAATATTTAGGGAAATCTTCTGTATGATAGGTCGACAGATGAAGTTCTGTATTGGAACGGGTCTGTGCAACCAGATCTTTTCCCTCTAGTCCTTCCGGCAATACCCCTACTGCTTCAAAGTGATACCCCTGATACTCAAAAACACCCTCATCCCAGGACTCTGCCAGTTCTTCTGCGGTTTTAGCTGTTGTCTCTTCTTCTGGTTCAGTTGGTTCCTGTCCCTCAGAATCTTTCGTTGTTTCCTGTTCCTGACTTTCCAGAATAGATTCTTCGGCAGTAACCTCTTCCTCTTCTATTTCCTCCACATCTGACATATCGACTACGGTCGGTTCTGCCACTGCCTTCGTATCCAAGAAATCAAACATGGTCATCTGGTGCCCTGACGGTTCTGTAAAGAATGGTTCTGCTTCTGGTGTCGGGAATATCGTATAGGTTCCTTCTGCATACTGATGAAGTTCCGAAAGAAGTTCTGTTTTTTGCTGATAGTTTGTCCCATACGCTTCAAAATCCAATGGAAGAGCTGCCAATGCTGCATCCATATTCTGTAACAGTTCTTCTGTCTGCTCTGGATTCTCTAAAACTGCCATCATTTCTTTTCTTGGTTTTTCCCAGAAGAAGTCCTCCGTAAATGGTCTGTCCATCTCTTCCGGAAGACGGTCATAAAAACGGAGTACCTTATTTGCCATCTGCTCCCGTTCATATTCCGGCATACGAGCATAATCTTCTGCCTGCAAGAACTGGTCATTCTTTATCAGATAAGCTACTCTATTTGCAACTTTATTCCAGGATAATATAATTGACGTATATGGATTCCCATAAGCACCTCTTGCAAGAAATAATCCTTTTCCATCATAGTTTGCGTGTGAATCATCGGCACCAGACAGTGCATGACTGCTTCCACCGATTCCATACTGTTCCTTGATAAAACCTGTCCTCGATCTTTCATCTTCATGCAGCAGATAAAAGGAATACGTCCTAAGCCTGCCCTGCGAATACGCTCCACCTCCTGCAAGATAAGCATCAATCTCATCCTGTGTAATGAACATCGGATGTTCTTTCCAGGCAAAGCCATCCCTAGCCTGATAAGGAATCACCTCATCCGCAAACTTCTGAAACTGCTTTGAGATATTTATAGGATTATAATGATGGAAACGCATAATAGAATGATTTTCTTCATAGGCTTCTGCCAGTGCATCCAGTCTTTCATTCAGTTCCGAAAGCCACTGTGGATCTTCCAGCTTTTCTTCCAGATAATCCGTGATCTCCGGATAGATACTGTGAAGATGTGGTAAATCCTCCTCATCAAAAACAATCTCGGCTACCCCTTCTGCCATATCCCCTTTCATATAGGCAAGAGCCTGTGCATGTTCTTTTACTGCATTGTTTCTTGCTGCATCCAATACAGACTGCGGTGCATATTCACCCTGGTCTAAAAGCTGATGGATACGTCCGCTGACATCTTCCCATGATAAAAATGCCTTATCTAAAATCTGGTCTGTGACCGTATGCCCCACTACGATCTGCATCCCGGTTTCATCAAACCAGACCGAATATTCACTTCCATCAATCTGAAAGCCTTTTCCACCTTTGCGGTATTCACGCTTCACAAACTCCGTATATTCCTCCGGGGCCTGTTCGCTCATAAAATTATAGATGATACGAAGTTGACTGCCCGCCCGGTTTCCTCCTGTCCGTAAAATATCATCGACAACGCTTTCTGGAATCGGGATTTCTCCGGCATAAAGGGCTGCTGCTCTTTCCTCGATCTGCCGTCTTTGTTCATTTGCAGTTGGATATTCGGGCAAAGATAAAGCAGAGGCAATTTCTTCCTCTGCTTTACTCAGTCCATCTTCTCTTGTATCTTCAACTAGCTGTATACCAATTCCGTCAAGATGCTCTCTTCCGCTGTTGCCATCAGTGCGTTCATATGTGCTGTCCAGGCCATCGGGTCTGCTTCCTTGTCCGGTGCCGGATGGTTCTTCAGCAATTTCTCCATCTGGCTGTCCATCCTCTCCTGTGCTGCCTTCTCGATTTCTGCCAGATGGCTGTTCAGCTTTCCTGTCAGGAACAGGCTCTGATAAAGGCTGTTCTTGTGTTCCTTCAGGAATCTCCTCCGAAGCATCCCGTATTTCCCTATCGTCACTTCTTCCTCCTCTACGGTCAGATTCGGAAACAGGTAATCTCCCTTGCGATGATATGTCAGTTCCATAATCGGTTCCTCCTTCATTTTCAATATTTTCTTCTTTTTTCGTTTCTGCATCACGGTTTTTAGTTTTACGCATTAACGTGATAAAGTTATTATAATTCCTTTCATTGGAATTTTCAACCTCTTTTCTCGCTTCTTCCAGAGAAATTTTATGTACGGTCTTTCCAATATCAATCAAAATACTCTCACTGAGCTGGCTTGCCGCATTTCCAAGGAAGGCAAGAACAGACAGACGGTTATAATCTGTGATATGCATGAAGTCCTCTTCTTCCAGAAGTTCCATCGGGTCAAGCCCACATCGCCTGGAAAGCAGATAGTAAACACTGTCTGTTGCCAGCTGACGAAAATCACTGCGGATCGTCACCTCATCCAGATCTTCCAGATAAGTACCTTCTACAGCATATTCCAATCCGTCCAGGTATTCCTCCAGATTATCACTGACCATTTCCCTTGCGACTGCCATCAATGCATCCTGCAAAGTTGCTGTATCTTTTTCTTCCAGAGCATAGACCTCTGCCAGATGGGTGAGGATCTCTTCTCTCTGGTGTTCCTGCATCTGCCACAGATACGGGCTTCTGCCCCCGGCTACCATGTGGGTATCCGAAATATCAAACACATAACGGAGTCTGGTATGCTGCCCTGTTTCATCAAGCAGGGCGATTCCCCTTGCACCACGGTTCACCCATCGGAACATCTTTTCATTCCATAATTCCAGTGATGCACAGGCCGTTGCTTCCGGATGCTGTGCATGGATCAGAAGCTGGTCTGAAAAAGAATAACGGTATAACCTTGATGCTGTGTTCATATAATCCATCCAGTCTCTGGGGGAACCGCTCACTGATACAGCATGTTCCTGTGCCAGATCCCGGATGTCCTGTAATTTCGACATATCGCTTTACCTCCTTGTCTTATTTCTTCTTTAGGAATTCCAGATGGAATCTCGGCTTGCCATCCTCCAGTGTGAGTAACAGATCTGCATCAAATTTCATATCTTTCTTTTTAGAATACAGACCTTTTACATGGGTACAAGCCTTATCAAGAAGTTCTCTTGCCATCTTTTTATCCAGATTTTTCCCCATGCTTCCCAGGAAACGGTTTTCTTTCCAAAGGGCAAAATCACACTGACGGTTTGAACAGTAAAAATTCTGTTTCCCCTCGAAAACATCACAGCCACAGACCGGACATTTGCCGATCACTTCCCTCTCCGTCTGGAATCTCCTGCGTTCCTCTTCTGGTATCTCCCTGCATACCTCTAAAATCTTACTTACAAGAGAAGTAATCTCTCCCATAAACTGAGTATCTGTAATCTGTCCCTTTTCCATCATCAGCAGCTGGTTCTCCCATTCTGCAGTCATTACTGCTGATTTCAGATAAGCCGGCATGACATTCACCAGTTCCCTGCCCTCTGTGCTTGGCAAGATCTGCTTTCCTTTTCTGACTGCATAGCCGGAAGAAACCAGTTTTTCAATGATACCTGCCCTGGTTGCCGGAGTCCCCAGTCCTTTCTTCTCTGTCTCCGAATCAAAGTCTTTATTCCCTGCGGTTTCCATAGCGGCAAGGAGGGTATCTTCATTGAATGTTTTTGGCGGGGAAGTAAAATGCACTGTCTTTTCTGCCTTTACCGGAGAAAGCGTCATTCCTTCTTCATATCCATATGGGATGGAAGTTTCTTTTTCCGTTTCTTCTTCCGGCTTGGCTTTCACGCACTGGTTCTTAAAGGCATTCCCCGCCGCTTTAAATCCCATCTGCACCGGCACTTTTCCTCTGGCAGTAAAATCATGTCCCTGACATTTGACCATAATATCCGTCTGCTCATACTGATACTCTTCCCCTGTTGCCTGCACCAGCTGCTGGCAGACCAGCATCATCAGGTTCTTTTTGTCCGCTGTCAGATCAGAGATTCCTTTTTCTACGGCTTCTTTTGTTGGAAGAATCGCATGATGGTCGGATACTTTTGCATTGTTAATCACTCTGGTGATGTTATGTCCCAGCTGTCCATAATCCAAGAACGGAAGTAAGACTGGCATTTTCCCTACCAGTTCCTCTACGGTATCCCTCATATCCTCCGTCACGAACTGGCTGTCCGTTCTTGGATAAGTGACCAGCTTTTCTTCATATAATTCCTGCAGCATATCCAGTGTTTTCTTTGCCGTATAGCCAAAGTAACGGTTTGCTTCCCTTTGCAGACTGGTCAGATCATAAAGTTTGGGAGGAAACGCTTTCTTTTGTTCCCTCTTTATCTGTGTAATCACTGCTTCCGAATCCATACATAAGGAAGCAAGGAGATCGGCTGCTTCCTCATTTGCAATATTTTCAGAAACTACCGTAAGCCTTCCGTCTGTCAGTGCTACTTTATAAAAGGCTTCTTTCTGAAAATGCTCAATCTTATCCTGACGTTCCGCAAGCATGGCAAGCGTTGGCGTCTGCACTCTGCCCACAACCAGACGTTTAAAATAACAGGTCGTATATGCCCTAGTTCCGTTCATTCCGATCAGCCAGTCTGCCTGTGCCCTGCATACCGCAGCCATGCAGATATTCCGGTATTCCTCTGCTCCTTTCATTGTCTGAAAACCTGTCCGGATTGCCGTATCTTCCATGGAACTGATCCATAAACGCTTCACCGGTTTCCTGCAGCCGGCAAGGTCATACACTCTCTGGAAGATCAGTTCCCCTTCCCTTCCTGCATCACAGCCATTTACCAGATAGTCCACATCTGCCCGGTTCATCAGGCTTTTTAACACATCAAACTGTTTCTTTTTATCTCTGGAAACTTTCAACTTCCAGACCTGCGGGAGAATCGGAAGGTCATCAAACTGCCATTTCTCATATTTCGGGTCATATTCCTCCGGCTGTGCATACTCTGCCAGATGCCCAAGGCACCAGCTGACAATACAGCTCTCCCCTTCTAAATATCCGTCCTCTTTTTTATAAGCTGACAGGTTTTTGGCATAACTCTGTGCCACACTTGGTTTCTCTGCGATTACTAAAAATTTTGACATACGTTTTTCTGTCCTTTCTACTGAAAAAGGGCAGCCAAACTACTCTGGCTGCCCCCTGTCCTTATTTTGGTTGCTTCTTTGAAGATGGAAGTTTATTCTTCCTCATCCTCTTCTTCATTTACATACGGTCCATCAGAAAACTCCAGCTGTTCGCTTACATAGTCCTCCTCTTTGCCACGTCCATGCTTTTTATAAACGGCAATCCCTGCCACTCCAAGAATCACTGCAAGTACGATTGCTCCAAGTCCTTTTACATTCATTCCCGTCTTTTCTTCTTTCTTCACTTCGGTTTCCTCCTCTACTGCCGGGGTAGTTTCCGGTGTGGTTTCCGGAATCACTACGGTTGATTCTTCGGTTTCTTTGCTCTTTTCTGTCTCATCCAGAAATTCTGCCAGGTCATTCTCATCGACCAGGGACATCATGTACACGTTTTCTGTATTGCTGGAACGGTCAATGACCATATAAAATGTATTTCCCTTCTTGGTCTGGATGGTAAGGAACTGTTTCGTATCATCATTTTCCTTATCATCCACCAGCTGGGCATTTCCCGGAGTAGAAAAAGCCGAATTATCCCCTTCCCCGGTGACCCTTCCGATATCCTCTTTCTTCTCCGTATCTTCTGTTGATTCTGTTGCCGTTTCTTCTACTACCTGTGTCGTTGTCTCCTCCGCCGGTGGGTTTGCGTTTGCATAAACCGTAGCAATGGATGTCCCGGAGATCATGGTGACTGCCATGGCAATCATAAGCAGTTTCTTTACCACTTTATTCCTCATCGTCTAAAACCTCTCTTTCTGTCATCTGACCAACAGGTGGTCTGTGAACTTCTTCGTTGTTTTCCTTTTTCTGCGGAGCTTTTGCATCCTCCACCGTGATACCGCCGTCCTCATCCATCTGAATCGTAACGGTTCCTTTCTGAATCCCGTCAAGCAGGACAAGCAGGCTGCGGCTGTCCAGCTTCATGGAACGGAACGACTTAACGATCTCTATATCTTCCATCTGCTGTCTCAATGTATTCTGCCGCTTCAGGTGTTCCTGTAATTCAGCGATCTTATCCTCTGTTTTCTGAATATCATTCAGAAGTTTTTTCAATTTCATGTTCATCTGCCCTGTCACCTCCTCTAATGCAGACGACCAAACGCCATAAAATGTTCCTGCCAGTAAGCACTTGCAATGCTGGTATACTGGACAGGCTTGCCACAGTGAATCATCATGTTATTACCGACATAGATTCCCACATGGCTTGCTCCCGGTGTGTCATAGGTTCCCTGGAAGAAGATCAGATCTCCCGGTTTTGCCTCCGATGGTGATACCTGCGAACAGTGTGACCGCAGCTCATCGGCAGTACATCTTCCGACATTCCATCCATTTCCACAGTTATTGATAACCCAGCTTACAAAGCCGGAACAGTCAAAACCACTTGGGGAATAACCGCCCCATACATATGGAACACCCAGATATTTTTCTGCTTCCTGTATCATTTTTGCAAACTGTGGATCAGATAAAGCATCTGCCGGTATGTCGTAACCAAATCCACTGCTTCCGGTGGGTATGCTGTTTAGATCAAACAGATAATCACGGTTGCCATAATATTTGTTATACGCATCGTAGCGTTCCTGTTCTTCCTCTGTCATACGGCTCCTTAACACGGCATCCAGGCTGTGGTTTGTCATCGTCACATCCAGACGGTTCACCTCTTTTGTAGTCGTGACCTGCACTTCCTGGTTTCCATTGCTGTCTGCTATGTAGGCTTCCCATGTCTGGTGTCCATGTGCGGATGCCGCCGCATGATTGTCATAGTAAACATCGAACTGTACCCCATATCTTGCGAACGCTCCGGTATCTTCTACTACATATTCCACACCGTTCATGACTACATGGGTTCCGATCGGCACAAATGGATTCGCCGCATCCACGGCAATCGTATGGTTTGCTGTCGGCATTGCCCCACTGGCTGTCGGTCCGCCACTCCACTGGCCACAGCAGATCGGGCAGTTACAGTACCCACTTGTCACAACCAGTCCCAAGGACTCCCCTACCCGGACAGTCTTGGTTTCTGTAACTGTTTCTCTGGTAGAGTCTGTGGTGATTCCATACTGCTGTCGGAAGATCTCCTTAATCTCCTCTGCCACTTCATCGTAAGTGAAGCCGCCGTATTTTACCGTAAGATAAGAGATCAACTGATATGGGTTATGACCGATCTCATCAATCTGGTACCGGTATTCGTCATAATCCGGATGGGTGGATTCCATCTGATTGATCTGTGTATTCAGTGCTTCTTCCAAGGCACGGTACGCATTTTCAGCGGCATAAATATCTTCATCCGTACTGGAATAGCTGGTAGAGATGATTGCTGAAGAAGCTCCCTGCAAAGATGCCGTACAGCTGGTAAAACTGGCTGCGATCAGCACAAAGATCAGAGCAAAGACAGCTACCGTGGCAAAAATCCCCCGGTTCTGTGCCGCCACCATCTTGACGGCATCTTTCGCTTTTTCCGTAAACTTCTGTGCGGAAGTGATCGCTGCATCCTTTACTTTTTTACTCTGTCTGGCTGCCTGATACTGCTTCTGGTAACGCTTCTTCTGAAAGAGTTTCTGCAGGGCAGATTTCTTTTTCTTCTCTGCTTCTCTTTTCACTGCGTCCTTCGCTTCATTTCCATAGGCAGTCTCAAATATCAGCCTGCTCCTTTCTGCTTCATCCAGGACGCTTTCTTTTAATCTCCGAGATTCTTCCCTTCGCCCTTTCAGCCGTTCCCGCATGTAGATGGATTTCCTTGCAAGACTTTCCCCGACAAGCTCTGCCCGGTGTGCCCCTTCCACTGCCGCATTTTCATCCTCTTCTTCGTGCGTTTTCCAGTGTGCTGCTGTGACTGCCGCATCTTTGACTGCCGATGCCGGATTCCGGATACCGATCCCGGCACCATGTACCATGCCGTCACCCTCATCACCAAAAGACAGACGGGAAACTTTTTTCCGCTGTTCCTTCAGCACCCGTTCCCTTTTGGACTTGCCTTTGATCTCCTCGTGGAACTTATCCAGGGAATCTTCCATCACTTCGGAAGTTTCCCGGTAACGGGCAGATTCTCTTTTGGCTGCTTTTTCTTCTCTGGAAGTCTCCTTTTCCTTCCTTCTTTCCTTTGCAGCATAATCCCTGACCATCTTTTTCTTCCGAAGATCCCGGCTGTCTGCAACTGTCTCCAGATATGCCCGTTCCCCTCTTGGCTGTCCACGGATACTCTCTGTGCGAAAGGCAGATTTGGGATTTTCTCCATTTTCAACGGAAATATCTCCCTCTATTTCTACCTCTTCACCCATATCTGAGTTTATATCCTGGTCGGATACATGTTCCCTGCTATATCTGGGTTTTCTGGAACTCTGCTCTGGCTGCTCCATCTCCCGTTCTTCTTTAAGCCGTTCATGTCTGCGTTTACTAAAATCCAGTTCCTCTTTCTTCTCACTGCGGGAAATCTCGGTATCCGTATCCCGTCCGGTGATCCTTTTTTCTTCCTTGTTCCGGAGGTTTTCTTCCCGCAGACCATCCCGGCTCATCTTCTGGACGGTTTTATCTCTCGCCTTATACTCATGCTCCTGCAACTTTGACCATCCCCTTTACTGTTTTGTACCGGTTATTCTGTCTTATCCTGATAGTCCTCCCATTTTTCCAACACTTCATCTGCCATCCCTGCAATGGAATCCGTCAGCTTGTCTGTCATTCGCTCACTTAAAGTCCCCCTTACAGCCAGACAAGATACAATTCCCGTAAAGTCAATCAGTTCTGCCAGATAGATAAGGTCATCCACCATCTCATCAGCCATTACTTTTTCCTTTCTGTCCTTTTCCATTTTCAAAATCTCCTTTTCATTGTCTGCACAGATTCTTTCTGCAAATACGCAGCAAGGCTCACCGCTGCATCTCTCCATGTTTCTGTAATCTTCCATCTTGTAATCCTCCATGATTTCCGGGCAGAAAAATTACCGGAAGTATTCCCCCCGGCTCATCCTCTACTCTGTTTTATTTTGTTTCGTTTATTTCTTTAATCGTCCCGTTCTCCGATACCAAGTTTCTTCCGTTTCTCCACCTCGTCCGGCTTGGAAGTCATCAGGGCATACAACATCAGGGAATTATCAAACTTATCCTTGAACGGGATAATGGTGCTGCCATAAAAGACCAGTCCCTCACCTTCCCCGCTGTTCGTTACATAAGAAAGCTGGTGTGGGGAAATGTTGAGCTGTTTTGCAAGGATCTGTCTGTCACCGGATGCCTGGTTGAGCATCAGGATAAAGTCAGAGTTTTCAAAGATGTTCTCAATCTCCCGGCTGGCTAACAGGTCTTTTACGTTCTGCGTGATACCCGTAGGGATACCACCCCATTTACGGAATCGCTTCCAGATCTCCACGCTGTATGCTGCTGTCTGCTCCTCTTTTAAGAGCAGATGGAACTCATCAATATAATATCTGGTACTCTTATTCGCAGAACGGTTGATCGTTACCCTGTTCCACACCTGGTCCTGCACGATCAGCATACCCAGTTTTTTCAGCTGTTTTCCCAGATCCTTAATGTCAAAACATACGATACGGTTACTCAGTTCCACGTTGGTTCTATGGTTAAACACTTTTAAGGAACCATTGACGTAGATCTCAAGTGCCGTTGCCAGACGCTGTGCTTCCTGCTCTTTCTGATTACGGAGAAGATTATATAAATCCTCTAAGATCGGCATTTTTTCCGGTACCGGGTCAGAAAGGAAATCCTGATAGACCAGCCTTACGCATCGGTCAATGACGGTCTTTTCAACCGGCTCCAGTCCGTTCTTTCCGCCAACTACCAGCTCACAAAGGGACAGGATGAAGTCCGATTTTAAGGAAAGCGGGTCATCATCGTCAGCGTAATCCAGGTTAATATCCATCGGATTGATATAATCGTGGCTGGTCGGGGAAATACGGATCACCTGTCCATGAAATGCCCGGACTAACGGATAATACTCCCCTTCCGGGTCACATACGATAATGTCATCTTTCGTCACGATAAATGCGTTTGCAATCTCTCGTTTTGACGCAAACGATTTACCGGAACCCGGTGTACCAAGAATCAGTCCGTTCGGGTTCTTCAGCTTCTTCCTGTCTGCCATGATAAGGTTATTGGACAGGGCATTTAATCCATAATAAATGGACTCCCCACTCATAAATAATTCCTGTGTGGTAAACGGGACAAAAATCGCCGTGGATGTCGTTGTCAGTGCCCGCTTGATCGGTACGAAATTCATCGCAAGCGGCAGACAGCTCATCAGTCCCGGCTCCTGCTGGTAATCCAGCCGTTTCAATGCACAGTTATATTTCTGTGCAATACCTGCAGTCTGGAACACCACATTTTCCAGTTCCTGTTTGGTCGGTGCGGTATTTAAGAACAATGCTGTCACAAGGAACATTCGCTCATTTCTGGACTGCAGATCTTCCAGAAGCCTTTTTGCCTCCCCACCGTATGTATTTAAATCCGAAGGGATAATGTCCATGTCATAGCCTGCCCGGACTGCTTTTTTCTGTTCCTCGATCTTCATACGGTTAATATCCGTCACCTTGCTTTTTACCAGTTTGATCGCCTTCATCTGGTCGATGGACTGGATATGGAAATTCACCATCAGGTTGCTGTCCATCTCCAGAAACTCTGCCAGCATCTTGTCGGTAAGTTCCGGTGCAAGGATCTGTAAATAGGAAACAGCTCCCATCGTGCCGCCCATCTCAAAATCTTTTCCATTCTTAAATACAAAACTGGTCGGTGCGACATAATCCTTGGTACTAAGCCCTGTCCGAAGTACATCGTCATAAGAGAAATGGAACGGAACTTTGCTGTCCTGGTTAAAGGTTTCATACATGATCTGTAACCGTTCCTCTCCGTTCAGCGGATAGGCAGATACCCCAAGGATCTTAAAGTTATTCAGAATATCCGACTCGATACGTTCCAGTTTTGGCCGTGCTTCCCGGATATTCTCCGCTTCAATCCCAAATGTGATATATTTGGTACGCATCAGCCCGTTATTTCCTTTTGCCAGCTGGTTATTGAGCATCTGGGCAAACTCCATACGTAGGTCATCAAATTCATCCTCCTGCGGATTGATATGGATGACCTTCTCATACTCTGCCATGTTGCTGTGCTGGTTGATAAAAGACAGCTGAAAATGAATTGTGCTGTCAAAGTAATTCAGGAAATCACACCAGTTTTCAAAGATGGCGTTCTTATCTTCATTCTGTGCCAGCTGATAGTTGATGTCATAAAAACGGATCGTCTTGGAATAAAACTTGTCCTGCACCCGGCAGATACCGTCCCTTCCCATCTCATGGTATGGAATCGACTGCTGTGCAGTGATCCTCTTATCTCTGGCACTATCCGGTGTTTTCTTTCCTGTCCCACTGCCTTTCGTTCCGGAAACCACTTTTCCTGCCGGACGCTGCCCCGACGGTGCTGCGACAGATCTGCTCTTTTTCTTTTTTGCGTTTTTCTTTGCGTCACGCACTGCCTGCTTTTCTGCTCTGGCTGCCAGCTTTGCTTCCCTTTTTGCATTTTTCTTATCCGCTTTTTCATGTTCCTTATGCAGTTTTTCTTCATATTTCTGTGCCCTTTTGAGGGCTTTCTTTTCCCTGCGTGTCAGTTTCCGGTTCGGTCTGCGGACACCTCTTTGGCGTTCCAGTGCTTCATACCCTGTTACCATTGGCTCATCGTGCAGCCTGCCGTTTACTGGTTTTCTTTTCATTGCGGGGTCTGGAAGTTCTTCTTCTCCATCCTCCTCATCCAGCCAGTAATCATCCGGATATAATTCGTCTAAACTCTGTGGCGGCTGTCTATCGTTTTTTCTTTTTAACACTCTTCGTTCCCCCTTTCTTCTTTCTGACCACGGTATACTTTTTCTCGTACATATTTTCCATCTGGTACTTGCGTACCGGAGGACGGATAAATTTTACGGTAATCATATTTTTTAAGACCTTTTCTAACGGGAGTCCATCCTTCTCATACATGGCAAACAAAAATGCCGGAAGCATCAGAAGGCACATCCCGGTCGCTGCGTTACTGGAACCAATGATTCCCCTGCTTAAGAAATAAAACGGAAGCCCTACCACCGCCGCAACCCCAAAGCAGATCAGCTGCCGTTTCGTCAGATTGAAAATGATCTTATTCTTAACCTTGGTTAAGTCTTTAGGCACAGATACAAATGCCATTGCCAGTTCCTCCTTTCTTAGTGGGCGTTAAAGATACTGCGGGCAAAGTTTCCTGTTTTCATCAGACTGAAACACAGGATCACCGTGTATGCCATCACGCCGAACAATGCAGAATGTATGTTATCTGACATCTGGATGTTTGCGACCAGAACCGCATAGATTCCCACGCAGACCATCATAAAAAATCCCTGGAATGCCAGTGCAAACAATCCACGAAGATAGTTGTTCCCGATCTGCCCCCATTCCCGGTTGGACATGGTTGCGAACGGGATCGCTCCAACGGACGAATAGAGATAAATCTCAATCATACGTCCATACAAAATCACTGTAATAAAGACTGAGATAATCTTCATACACAGGCTTACAAGCATCGTTTCCAGTGCCAGTATGACAAGTTCACCAATCTCCATAGATTCCATCGCTGTCTCCATCGTGGAGATCATCGTATCTATATTGATCGCTGTATCAGAACTGATAACCCCAGCTGCCCGGCTGACTACGGACTGCCCGACATCAAATACCGCCATCGTGATCGTAAAGGTATGGCTGACGATCCAGACTGCCACCCACATCTTGAAAAAGTATTTAAAGAACATCCAGGTGTCAATGTCGTGCATGTTGTTCTTTTCCGTCAACATGGAGATCAGCTCATAACAAAGTACAAATGTGATAATCATACCGGCAATCGGTACAATGACCGACTCGGAAAGATTCTGTATCATGCTGTAAATGCTGCCATTCCAGCCCTGCGGTGTCTGCCCAACCTGAGCAGCAATCTGACCGGTCTTTTCATTGACATCGGTATACATTGTTGTCAGGTTGGAACTTACCATGCCTGTCAGAAGATTCCTCATCCATTCTTCAATCGCTTCAAATATCCGATCCATGAGTCATCTCCCTCCTGCTTCTCTCAGCTGAACAATCCGGACAGTAACGGTACCAGCTGGGTGCCGATCAGAACGACACCGCCTCCTGCCATCAGCTGCTTAATCCCCTGGGATTTTGCACCCGGATTGTCGTTTCCGTAACCTTCCAGCAGGTTGATAACACCCCATACTGCAAGACCAGCTCCGATCGCTACTACAAGAGTCTGTAAAATATTAATTGCCTGATTAAAAAACGCCATAGTCGTTGTCTCCTTTCAAATCATTGCTTTTTCTCGGTTTCTATCTATGTTTTAAGAAGTCTCTTCCGGCTCTGCCCTTATGGGCGGCCTTTCATGATTTCTCAAATCCATCACCTCCCTATAAGGGCAAAGAAAAAGAGCTATGTGTCCGAATCTTTCACATGCTCTGCTTCCTTGTTTTCTGTATTTAATTCTTCTGCCAGACTTTCCTCTGAAAAGGCATACAGGTCAAATTCCTGTGTCCTTGTCAGCTTCACTTCCATCCGATGCCGCATATACGCTTCCACATCAAATTCCTTTTTCTTATCATAGTCCGACAATTCCTTGTATCGTTTATGCTTGGTAATATCAAACTTGTCACTGAAAAATGGTCTGACACCTCTCAGCTGAAGGATACATTTACTGCCATCCATGACCGCAAGCTCGTCCCGGCTCATCAATTCCTTTCCTGTTTTCTGGTAATTCATCCCATAAGAACGGCTCTGTCCACGGGTATCAGAAGTGTTGTATAAATCAATCGTTTCCTTTCCCAGTGTCTCGGAAATCTCCTTTAATGTGGAACTTTCCTTTCCGCCAAGGAACAACATCGTATCGCAGTTACCTAAAATGGTTTCAGCAGCATCTTTATAGATGGTCTTGAGCTGTGACTGCGACTGGAGGATAATGGATGCTGAAATCTCACGGCTACGAATAGTTGCGATCAGCTTATCAAATTTCGGAATCTGTCCGATATTCGCAAATTCATCAGCTAATATTCTGACATGATAAGGCAATCGTCCATGGTGTACATCGTCTGCTCTGTCACATAACAGGTTAAATAACTGGCTGTACATCATTGCCACAACAAAGTTAAACGTATCATCGGTATCTGAAATAATGATAAACAATGCTGTCCTCTGATCCCCTACCATATCCAGTTCCATTTCATCATAACTCATGATCTCACGAAGCTCCGCAATATCAAATGGTGCCAGCCTTGCTCCACAGCTGATCAAAATCGACTTTGCCGTTTTGCCGGCGGCTAATTTATATTTTTTATACTGACGTACTGCAAAGTGTTCCGGTTCTTCTTTCTCCAGTTCCTCAAACAGCATATCTACTGCATTTTTAAATGTCTCATCATCTTCCCTTGTTTCCGATGCATTGATAAATTCAAGCAGTGTCGCAAAGTTCTGTTCCTCCTCCGGTGCTTCATACCAGATATAGCCAATCAATGCACAGTACAGAAGCCTTTCTGCCTTCGTCCAGAAATCCTCACTGGACTTCTCCCCTTCTCCTTTGGTGTTTACCATGATAGTATTCACCAGTTTCAGAATATCTTTTTCTGAATGGATATAGTGGAACGGGTTATAATGCATACTCTTGGAAAAATTGATCGTATTCAATACTTTCACTTTATATCCATGGCGTACCAGCATCTTTCCGCACTCAATGATGATCGTTCCCTTGGGGTCCGTGACCACATAGCTGATATATTTTCCCATCTGCATTAGATTTGGTTTTACATAAAACCGGGTCTTTCCGGAACCAGATCCGCCAATTACAATCACGTTCTTGTTCCTTGCAAATTTCGGATTCTTTGGTCTGCCATTCATGGTCAGCCGTTCCGTCATGGTCAGCAGGATATTGTTTTCAAATACCGGGTCGATAAAGGGTGCAATGTCTTTTGCCGTCCCCCATCTTGCCGAACCATACTCCACTCCCTGCCGGAACTTTTTGGCATTTTTTCCTTTCATGTAGACCATGAGCTTCACTGCCACGGCTCCAGTAATCCCAACCAGCAATTCATTTTTATGCATACTTGGGAGAATCCTGCTAAATGCCATCTGGAAATTTAAGATCAGTACCATCAGTCTTTCTATCATGGAATCACCTACACAGTATTGATATAACCATGCCAGCTTATTTCCCACATAAAAGATCACGATATATGTAAGATTCATCAGAACAATCCGAAGCAGCTTATGTACATCCACCGGCGGTAATCTCTCCAGGTATCCTTTTCCTACACCAAGCAACTTCTGTAATCTGCTCATAATGACGGCTCCTTCTCCTTTCCTTTTGTTTTCTCCAGTTCCCTGTGCTTTGCAAGCGATTTGGTGATTGCCTGCTGTAACTTCTTCCTCACAGATGGTTTTTTGTCCTTATTCAGAGACTTGCCCGTGTATTCCTTAAAAGCGGCAGTCATCACATCAGCATCCCTTGCCTTAAAGAACACATAGTATCTTGGCGGGTCCGCAGTCACATCTTTTTTCAGGCTGAAATCAATGCTGTACTTCTTTGCTACCCGTTCAAAAGACTTGATGTTTCCATCTGTGATCTCAATGTTGGACAGCTGTACATTCTGCTTCATCAGCTTATCAAGGCTCTGTTTTCCCTTGTAGGTCTTATCCTCCTTTTCCTTCTGGGGCTGCTTCTGGTTTGTTTTCTGTCCCTGCTGTTTTTTCTCCTGCTCCATCTTTGCAAGAGCCTTTACCATGGCAGCTTTCAGCAAGTTGGCAGTGACCTTGCCACAGCGGATACAAAGTGAGACTGTTTTCTCATTCACTTCATCCTGCAATCACACCACGCCCTTTCTTCTCTCACTGCTGTCTTATCCTCATTTATCACATTGCTGCTCCTTTCCTCTCTTTTCTGCCAGTTTCATATATTCTTTTTCTGATTCCGCCCCCACTTTGATACAGCACCAAAGGACAAATCCATATACCAGAAATACTGCAGCCGCAGCAACGATCAATACTGTTTTTGTCATCTTCTTTTCTCCCTTCACATCTCTTGAAATTTTTCAAAAGGGCATCTATGAATCCTGTGTCCATAAATGCCCTCATCCATTACTGAAAAATCCTATGATCTCTTATTTTTTCTTTTGCGAAGAATCACTGTGCCACCAAGACCAGCCATTCCAGCCCCTGCAAGCAGAATCCAGAACAGAATCGGAGTATTATCTCCTGTCTTTGGTGAAGTCGATTTCTTTGTTTCTTCTGTGGTTTTCGTCTCCGGCGTTGGTGTGGTTTCTGGTGTTTCCGTCGGTGTCTCTGTTGGAGTTTCCTCCGGTTTCGCCTCATCCTTCATCACAACCTTCTGGATTTCTCCAGTATCTTTGACCGTAAACTTTACATCCTCTGCAACCAGATAACCGTCCGGTGCAGTTTCTTCACGAAGGGTATATTCCCCGATTGGAAGCATCTCAATATAGTGTGGTTTTTCTTCAGATGTCCAGCTTTCTACGGTCTTTCCATCTTTGTCAAGGATTGTCAGTTTCGCTCCTGGCAGCTCCTTACCAGAAATATCGGTCTTGGAAATCTGCACTTTTGTCACATCATCCTTCATTTCCACTTTCTGTACTTCACTGGTATCTTCCACCGTAAAAGTGATGCTCTCTGCTGTCACATAACCGTCCGCAGGAAGTGTTTCTGTCATGGTGTACTTCTTGCCAGCGGTCAGTTCTTTGATGATATGTGCTTCTTTACCGGAAGTCCATTCATCCACAGTGTTTCCACTCTCATCTGTGACTTTTAGTTTTGCTCCCTCAATCTCCTTTCCGTCTGTCAGGGATGTTTTGGTAAACTCTACGGTTGTCGGCTCATCTTCAAAAGTGAACGCATAAGACAGTGTTTCCTTATCTGCCCCACCATATTCAAAAGTAAATTCCTGTACCTGGTCTGTTGTCGCAAATCCCGGTGCCGGGGAAGTTTCTTTCACATAGTAGGTATAGCCAAGTGGCAGATCTGCCGTAAAGGTCAGTTTTCCTTCCTTATCCGTAGCCTGCTCCTCAATAACCGTATTTGCTTTCAGGATCACATCGCCTTTTGCATTGACAATATCTTCTTTATTGCACAGGGCAAATACAGCCCCTTCCAGTACACGGTCGGAATCTTTTTCTTTCTTTAGCACGTTCACTTCTGCCTTCTGACGTTTGTTCTGCCAGTCAGCGGAATAAGTAACAACTGCGGTATTCTGGTCACGGTAAGTCAAATCTACTTCACGAGTTTCTCCATCCAAGACATATCCACTTGCTGTCTCTTTCTCTTTGACATAGTATTTGCCAAGAGGAAGGTCTGTCAGTTTTGCCACGCCTGTTTCATCCGTCGTGATCGTTGCTACCAGTGCATCTTTCTTGTAGTAATCTTCACTCTCGCCATCCGCTGCTTTTATATCTTCTAAGGCATAAACCTCAAAAGTAACCTCTTTCAGGGAACCGGAAAGATATTCAAACAGATGCTTCATCCATCCGCCAATGGAATCCAGTGCAGATACTTTCTCCAGGAACTCACCTTTTTTATTGATGATAAGTGTTCCGGTTGGCACTGCATCTTTCATCTCTACCTTCTGGATCTCGGCAGTATCGTCCACAGTAAAAGAAACTTCTTCCGCCATCAGATAGCCATAAGGAGCCATTTCTTCACGAAGGGTATACGTCTCCCCGGCTGTGAGTCTTTCAATCAGATGTTCCTCACCCTTTACAGACTTCCATGTATCTACCACATTTCCATCCTTATCAAGCACCGTAAGCGTTGCCCCGGAAAGTTCCACGCCTGTCGTAATATCGGACTTCGTAAAGGTTACTTTTGTCGGCTGGTTCTTAAATACAGATTCCAGCTCTACCACTTTCACATCCTGTCCCTGATATTTGGCAGTCACTTCCAAAGTCTCAAAAGAAGAGACATACCCTGCCGGAGCTGCAAGTTCTTTGATATAGTAAGTACCAAATGGAAGGTCAACGTCAAATACTGCCCTTCCATCTTCCCCACTGACTGCTTTTCCAAGTAAGGTATCTGCCTTCACAATCACTTCTTCATGTGTCAGAATATCTTCTTTTGCATAGATGCCAAACTCTGCACCTGCCACAACCGTTTCTGTCTCTGCATCCTGTTTTACTACGGACACTTCCACTTTCTGACGGTCATTCTCAAAAGTTGCTGTCTGCTCGATGACTGGTGTTTTCTGGTCTTTGTATTCAAATGTTACTGTCTGTGCTTCTTCGTTTAACACAAAGCCCTCTGGTGCTGTCTTTTCAACAATCTTATAGGTTCCAAGTGGAAGGTCGGTGATCTGTGCCTTTCCATCCTTATCCGTGGTAACAGTTCCTACCAGTTCCCCGGAAGCATACTCCAGGATACGGTTTCCGTTATCATCTTTCTGGAAGTCTGCTGTATAAATATCTTCTGCAGCATACATCTCAAAGACTGCTCCCTCCAGAGTTTCTTTCTGATAAGTAAAGTCATCTTTATAACCATTTAAGACCTTACCCTGTTTTACGATGTTCAGTTCTCCCTTAACCGGATGATTCTCGTATACAATCTCGATGATCACATCGCCGGAAGTTCCGTCCATCTGATATGCTGTATTGGAATCTACATTCACCTCATAGTAATTCTCATTGAGCGTATATCCATAAGGTGCGTTCACTTCCTCAATACGGTAATGTCCAATTTTCAGATTCTGTGGAAGGATTAAGTATCCCTGCTCATCTGTAAAATAAGATTTGTGTTTTACCGTCGTCGGATAGGTTGTTACCTGTTCCACATACTTTTCTGTATCCAGGTTAAAAATCTTAAACTCTGTATTCTTCTGAAGCACTGCTTTCTTTGTCTCATCGTCCTGTTTGATGATCTTCAGCTTTGCTTCAAACTCTTTGTCAAGCAGCACTCTCCATACCTGCGGTGTAGTCGGATGATTTTCCGTAATCTGCACGATGAAATCATTGACCGGAGTGTAATTATGTGGCGTGGTTGTTTCACGGACGATGTAAGTTCCATAAGGAAGTGCAATACTGCGGGCATACCCTTTCTCATCCGTAAAGATCTCTGTTGCACCATTTTCCCCTATCACTACCGGCTTGACAGAATCAAAGTCATAGCTGCCATCTTCTTTTACTGTCAGGGATGATACCAGATAAGCGGTAAATCCTGCACCTTTCAGTAAATCGGCATCTGTCTTTCCGTTGTTCGCTGCCTTGATAATCTCAAATGGCTGCTTCATCACCTGTTCCAGAGACAGACAGTCACGCTTCACTTCCGCTACAAGATCACCATCGTAGTTGCAGACCAGATCATGTTCTTCTTCATCTGCCAGGTAACCCGTTGGCGGAGTAATCTCTTTTACATAGTAATTACCAAGGTATAATCCATCTACGGAAGCCTGTCCATTCTTATCTGTTGTGAGAGTGGCAACCTGCTCGCCTGCTTTGTAGATCACACCAGTTGCTCCATCCGGATGGACAATATCCTCACGGGCATACAGTCCATAGACTGCCTTTTCTAAAGTAGCATCTCCCTGTGGAACAGCCTTCTTTGTTTCTTTATCCTGCTTCTGTAAGGAAATCTTTGCTATCACACGCTCGTTTCTGAAGGTATGCTTAAATGTCAGTTTCGCTTCCTTATCGTTTGTATAAGAAAAAGTAAACGTATAGACATCATCCGCATTTCTCAGATAGCCTTCCGGAGCCTGTACTTCCTTTACATCATAGGAAAATCCCAGCGGCAGGTCTGCGGTAAACTTCGCCATTCCATCATTTCCAGTTGTCACTTTCTCAATCAGAGTGCCTTTCTTTACAACAACCGTTCCATCTGCATTTTTAATGTCACTGGCTGCATAAAGTCCAAAAATTCCTCCATCCAGAGGATTTTCTGTATCCTTATCCTGCTTTGTCACAATCACTTCTGCTTTCTGTCTGTCATTCGTAAAGGTTGTCTCAGAAAAAACAACATCTACATTCTGTCCTGCATAAGAAAGAGTGACAGACTTTTCTTCCCCGGCATTATAAAATCCGGTCGGAGCCTGTTTTTCTTTGACGATATATGTACCAAGATGCAGGTTTTTCAGAATGACTGCCCCATTCGAGTCTGTTGTCAGATTCTCTTTGACCAGATCACCCTTGCTGTAAACCTTGGCACCATAAGCAGTTTTAATATCTGCCCCGGCATACACATCATAAATCGCACCTTTCTGTCTGCGTTTCTCATACTTAAATGTTGTTCCATTCTCGGTGACATCTGCACCTGTCAGAACCTGACCTTCTTTATAAACAGTCAGCTGGCCCATCTGTTCTTCATCCGGAACAGTCACAGTTGCTGTTTTGCTGACTTCCAGTTTTACGTTGTAGGCAGTTGCATTGATACGGTATCCTGTCGGAGCTGTAATCTCTTTCAGATATACGGTATTCTGTGTCTTAATGATCTGTACGGACGCTTCCCCATTCGCATCAGTTGCCGGTAACTTTGTGATCAAATTTGTACAGTTTGCATCACTGTATAAACCAAACACGGCACCTGCCAGCTTTGCGTCTGCTTTTGCATCTCTTTTAATCACCTTAACACTTGCGTACTGTACCCATGTTACTTTGAAGTCCACATATTTTTCATCATCAACACCTTCACCAAATACCAGTGCCAGGTCCTGTGAACCAGATCCGGTACTGATCTTATACGCAGAATAATCTTTTGTTACACTGCCTTTCATCGTTGCAGACCAGTTTCCTGCGACATCCTGTACCTGTGTAAGAGGTGCAGATAAGTAAAACTTGGTTCCACCACTGATTTCCACTGCTTCGCCAGCTTTGCTTGTCTTTCCGGTTGTCACGTTATGGAGTTTCACACCACTTGGGAGTTTCATTGTGATACTCTGCAGTTCATCTGCTTTAAAAGTGATTTCCTTTGTTCTCTGGCTGTTGCCATCTACATAAGCTGTCACATCTGCATCTGAAAAAGACATTGCCACATCCGGAATATCTGGCTGAGAAATACAATAATTATAAAGTTTTTTCGCAAGATTCTGTGCAGTAGTGTTTGCACCAGAAAAAGCATCGGAACTGCCATTCGCATATGACGCAGCAAGATGTACCAGAATAAATCTGGCTCCTGCACTCAGGTTTCCATAGCCATTTTCTTCTGTAAAAAATCCATCATCGCCAGAGGCTTTTGTGCCATAGTAGCATACTTTAGCCAGTGCTTTGCCATCCCCAACCTTATTGATTGTATATGTTCCCGTACCAGGTCCCGGTTTGGACGGCTGTACACAATAAGCTGTGGCGGACACATTACCGAATTTTACGGTATACTGATACGTCAGATAAGTTCCATAACCATAATCCGCATATCGGTATTCGGCACCTCTTGTCACTGAAACCTGTTGTGAACTTCTTGCATTTCCTGCTGCCGCCATAAATGTCACTGTTTCACCCGGCTCCATCTCATACAAGTCAATTCCTTCATTTTCTGCCTGATCCATTACTTCTGAAACAGTCAGACCAGATTCTTCATCTGTTGTTACTTCCTGTCCATCTGTAAGATCAGTCACAATCTCTTTTGCCCTGTCCGAATCAGCATCTTCCTCCGCATTACCGGAATCTTCTGTTTCACCGGCATTTCCTTCACCAACTGTATTTTCAGAAGAACTCTTTGTCTGTTCTTCTGTTTCTGGCTCTTTTACCGTAATGTTTCTGCTTACTCTGTAAGCTGGGTGACCGCTGACTGGCTCTACTGCATAGACAGCTTTGTAGGTATCCGGTGTATGTGCGTCAAAATCTGTACCGGCTTCACTCTTTGCTTCATGGAATAAAACTTTCACCTTTTTTTCATTCACGCCCTCTATACCGGACAGATCGACTTCCACCTCAAATTCTTCTCCATAGGGAATCTCAATATCCTTTGCTTCCACAATTTCATCTTTATCAAGAGTATCCTGCACATCCTGCAGTTCCGGATATTGCTGTTCAAATGAAGTTGGCTCTGGTTCTAATTCAGAAGCAGAAACCGTGACTGGTTGAACGATAACAGACGCCAAAGTTGCAACTGCCATAAATCCTGACAAGAATCTTTTAAATCGCATTTTCATTTTGACTGAGTCCTCTCTTTCTTCGATAATTTACTCCACTTTCGTTCAGGCTTACACCTGCATGAATCAATCATAGGAACCACCTCCCTTATGTCTTGGATTGACTTTTAAATAAAAACAGGATTGAGCTATTTAAGCCGCAAGAGGTAATTCGTAATCATTCCTGCCAAGGGTGCCTCTCATCCATTGCCCTTCACGTTGTCACCGAATGCCCGCCGCCAGATGCGTAGCTGGGAAATTCAGGTATCCTCTTGCTGCTGATATGAAATTGTCAAGGTTCACTTTTAGGGGGGAATTTATTGTTTTGAATTAAAATAGACATTTGCCCCTCCACTAACCGCATGTGTGAAAGGGCAAAAATTAACCTGTTTGAAATTTTTTTATAAAATTTTTTTGAAACAGCAAAAACTTACAAAGTTTCCAGCCTGTCTTTTAGTTTCTGCAATACTTTGTTTTTCCTGTTTCTGATTGTCTTTGTACAACACCCGAAATACTGTGCTGTTTTTTTAACTGTGTACTCTTCAAAAAATAATAATCTTATCAATTCCATTTCTTCTTCAGACAAATATTTCAGTGCTTCCTGCAGCTCTTGTATTTCTGACACCCTGATGACTATTTCTTCTGGTGATAATATATGCAAATAACTGTTGTAACTCGTTTCCCCTACTTTTTCTATTCCGCACACACCATTTTTCTGCATTTTTTCAAGCTGGTATCTTTCTTTTCTTCTTGACTGGTACCATGCCAGATATACGTCTCTGGTAACTTCTATGAGAGTTTCATTTACACGCAGCACATACCGTTGTCTTTCCTTTGGTTTTTTACCACGCATCTTTTATTCTCCCTTCTGAAGCACTCCGATCAGTCTGCCTGCATTTCTTCTCATTTTCTGCTTTGCCTGTGAAATACATTTTGATACTGCCGGTTCTGTAATTCCAAACACCCGTGACACTTCTCTTTGTGTACGCTGCTGAAAATAAATTTGATGGATTACCTGTCTCTGCCGGTCAGTCAGCAGATCCATGAATTCTCCAATAGCTTCTTCTATGATCAGTTTTTCAAGTACATTCTGCCTTTTATCCACCAATTCACACCAGCCTTCTGAAATATGGCTGTATGAAATGCAATTATTATGTTCTCGTACCTCCCTGTTCCTGCACAGCCGATCTTCACCTTCTAATATCAACCGCACATACCAGGGCTGATTATCAAAAAAATCTTCCTTAACAACTGTTATTTTTCTTCCTGCTTCATATACATAATCTCGACAGGTAAATAAAGGAAAAACCGTTCCATAATCACCCACGCAATAGAAAACATATCCTGTCTGATACGCAATAATTTCCGCACCATCTATCAGTCTCTGCTTTACAACTGCCACATCGTTTTCTCTTAAATACCTGGCGGACGGAACCTTTCTTCTTTCTTCCCTGTTACCTACAACCTGTTTCAATTCCTGCAATGTCAGCATGATTACCACCCTTCTGCCTGCTGGCAACAGGTGCCCATCAGCAGAAAGGATAGGATTATTGCTGATCTACTGGCAAAAGGGCAGTAAAAAACAGCTTCCGGCACACCCGTTTTTTTTAACGAGAGCCTGAAACTTCCTTACTGCCCTTTCTGCTAATTTACAGCATCCTCTATTTTATTTTCCGTCTGATGTCCCGGTCAGACTTCTTTGCATTTCTTTCCGTTTTTATGTTCTTTTCATTTTCCATTAAAACAGAATAGTCTCCCATTGCATCATAGGGACACTGCTTCCGATAGATTAAATTTTCTTGTCTGGTCATCAATCCTATCTCCCTTCCTTGTTTCTGTCTCTTTCTCTCTGTTTGCTATTTTAACAGCACAAAAAACTATTATCCTTAGCATATATGGGGAGTTTTTTTGTTTTACACCCCATATATGGTGAAATTTCACCTGTACTCATTAAAACTTTCTATCAGTGAATCTATTGTCTGCATGATAATTTTCTGCTCTTTCCATTCCATCTTCTGAATACGATAAAATACTTCCTCAAACTGCTTTCTTTTTTCTGCATCGTCCCCCTCTTTTCCCATCAGGATATTGGCATCTGTTTCCAGGATCTCAATCATCTTCCTGAAAATCTCAACAGACATTGCCGTTTGCCCTCCTTCTATCCTGCTGACCGTATTGACACTGATACCTGCTTTTTCCGCAAAAGATTCCTGTGACAACTTCATTTCCTGCCTGCGTTTTCTGATCCGTTCTCCCAATTCAATAAGTTCTGTGGAAATTGCACGATTGCTCAATACGGTGTCTCCTTTCCTGCAATTTATCCCAGCTTTACGACATTGTGTCGCAAAGTTTCCAGAAAAAAAGCAGCTAATTTTGTCTTAGCTGCTTTTCAAAAGATCTATTTCATTTTATTCTCGGTATTTTATGTATTCCTGTAATAACTGTGAGCAGGAAAACACTAAGATAAATGATTGCCTGTCCAACCATTGCCAGAAGAACGACACTTCCTATCAATCCTCCGATCAGAAAATTCATTGTCCATACTGCCAGTGTTCCTCCAAGGTCAAACCCTCTTGGAACCATCCAGACACACATTTTTCCAATTCCGAATGGTATCCCCATCAGTAGCAACAGCAATAAATAATTGCACTTCCCATCCTGGATACAAAGCGGTCTCAACACTGCAAACAATACAACAATCACCAGTGCTGGAACAATAACTTTTTTTATCATATTTCTCATGTTCCTTTATCCTCCATACATATCGTGATTAACCTCTGCCTGATAATAGCTGTTTATCGTTGCCGGGGCATTATACAGGGCAGTCAAAAGATATGCTTTAATGTTTCCAACCTTGGTCGTATTTCGATTCAGACAAAACAGCACATATTCGATATGTGAATAATTCAGCTTCATAAACCTGCTTTTCACCAAAGCAACTGGCTTTTCTGTCCCTGCAATCCGAATCATACTGTCCTCCGGCATCATCATAACTTCAATCATCAGTTCTACCAGTTCATCCACATCTTCTCTGGCATGATATTGATAATCTATATTTTCATGAATCACTTCCCGATATGTCCGCATCTCCTCCATCACATCCCTTTTCTTTTTCAGATTACCTGATATGATTGGATAGGATTGATTTATCTCAGTTTCACTAATATCAGTCTTGTTAATATCAGTATTATTAGATTGTGATTTCGGATATTCTGGTTTTGTGATTTCCACTATTCTTGAATGATGATTTTCACCATTTTGGAATTGTGATTCTGAAAATTCTTGATTTGTGGTTTTCATCATTCCTGAATTGTGATTTTCACCATTCTGTAATTGTGATTCCACACAATCCTGAATTGTGGATTTCACTACTCCTGAATGATGATTTTCACAATTCAGAAAAGTACCTGTTTTTTCCCTATTCTCAGCTTCTGATTGCAGATTTGCACATTCTTCATGGTTTCCCTGCTCAGATTGCAGATCTGCACATTTTCTATGATTTTTCTGCTCTGATTGCAAATCTGCACAGCTATCCATCGGCTTTTGGTCTGGCACTTCTCTGAGCATAAAATTTTTCACATAAATAACATTAGGCTTTCCCAGTCCCAGACGTTTCTTTTCAATCAGTCCAATCCCATTATTACTGTCCAGCTCTTTTACCAGCTTCACTGCCTTTTGGGTTCCACAGTTCATCAGCTCTGCAATTTCTTCCACCGTGAAAATAATATATACTCTGTCCTCTGAATCCAGCCAGCGGTTTTTAATACTCAGGCTCATACGGTCCAGCATCAGGCCGTATAATACCTTTGCTTCACAAGAAAGAGCTTTAAAGCATGATTCTGTAAACAGCACTTTCGGGACACGATAAAAGCTGTATTGTTCCGCTTCCATTCCCGTAAAATAATCAAACTGTATCTTCTGCATCTGCTACTCCTTCTCTGTTTTCTTTCCACTTATCCAAAAGCATAAAAATAACTTCTTCTATCTGTTCTTTAGAATATGTCTCTGGAAAATAATTGCCGATTTTTTTTGCCGGAATTGTTACATTGATTTTACTGTTTTCTTTTTTCAATAAAACGGCATAGATATAACCCTGAGTTAATTTTCCATTTGCACTGCATTCCTTTAATTGTTCTGCCTGTTGTTTTGTCGGAAAGATATTACTGTTGACAATTCCTTCCAGAAGCCATTCCTGTTCCTGTGGTTTCAGATAAGACAATTTTTCACCCACAATCATAGGGATTTTATTATCGTCCACATATTCCAATAATCCATCTGATAATGAAGCCAGACGAATATATCTCTGCACGGTTCTTCCACTGTCCCCGGCTGTTTCACCAACCATATCTGCCGTATATTTTTCACCTTTACTTCCTTGGTGTTTCATAGCGTCATATTTCATCTTATAGGCATGAGCCTTTTCACTTGGCAGAATATTTTCACGCTGAATGTTGGAATCGACCATAATTATGACAGCTTCATCATCTGTATAGTTTCGGACAAGGACCGGCATAGTTGTTTTGCCACACAGTTCACAGCCTCTTTTTCTCCTGTGACCTGAAATCAGTTCATATCCACCTTCTGATCGGGGTCTTACCAGAGCAGGATTTAAAACACCGTAGTTTTTAATACTCTCTACTGTCTCATCCATTTTTTCATCATCGCTCACACGAAATGGATGATTTTTAAAAGGATAGAGCTTTTCCAGTTCTATTTCCACAATCTGGTTCATACTCTTTTCCGGTGATTCTTCTAATCCCAGTAACTCATCATAAGAGGTAAGCTGAATCTCTTTTTTCGGTCTACGCATGTTTCAACACCTCCTGAACCAGTTCTCTGTAACTGTCTGCCCCTTTGCTTTTTCCATCATAAGCAAATATACTTACACCTTCAGATGCTGTTTCTGCAAGACTTTCCGTTCTCGGAATCGTCTGCTCAAAAATCTTAATGTCATTTCCATATGTAGTTTTAATTGCCTGTTTGTTTCTCTTTGCATTATTGTAACGGCAATTATCCATTGTGAACAAAATACCTTCTATCTGCAATTCCGGATTAAACCTCTGATGGATTCCTTTTACCACTTTCAGTAATTCCATAAGTCCATCTGCCGCATAATATTGTGGCTGTACCGGAATCAATACACTGTCCGCTGCACTCAACGCATTGATTGTCAGCATTCCCAATGATGGCATACAGTCAATCAGAATATAATCATATTCATCTTTCAACAGTTCCAGATACTCTTTCAGTACTTTTTCCCTATCCTCAACTGTAAATAAGGACATATCCATTCCGGCAAGCAATTTATTGGACGGAATCAGATCCATCCCTTCTTCATGGTGCAAGACTGCTTCCTTTGGATCAAACTCCAGTCCCATGATGATATTTTCCATCATACTCTTTAAAGTCACTTTGAGATTTTTGGGAAATCCCATTCCCATTGTCAGATGTCCCTGCGGATCTGCATCTACCAGCACTACTTTTTTCCCATTCTTTGTCAGTCCGGCTCCCAGATTGATGGTTGTCGTTGTTTTGGCTACTCCGCCCTTCTGATTTGCAATAGCAATTACTTTACACATATACCTTCCTCCGATTTACTGTTTTTCTTCTACTTCTACATAAACACGAAAATATTTACTTGTTCCTTTATTTGCATAAGCATCAGATACTTCCAGGACATCCAATTCCTTATGATTTTCCAAAATACGGCAAAACCATTGAATGTCCCTCAAAGTACCCTGTAATCTAATTTTCAGCATACATATCCTCCCAGTCTTTGTAAAAACAATACTCTGGATAACGGATTTTAATGGCTTCCCAAAAATACCGGGCATATCCGCAGCAAAACAGATCTTCTACGGTATAATACTGACACTCTTTTAACTGATCTTCCTCTGCCTCATAATCTCCGACACTTGGTGTTCCATTACAGTAAAGGTTAAATGCCATACGGACAATCCGTAAACTTCCACTAGTCTGCCATCCTTCCAGCAGGCATTCCGTTTTTACACATCCAGTTTTAAAATTATAGATTTTATTCACATTATTTCTTGTGTCTCTGTCGATACCCAGGCAATAAACCAAAGCCCGATGGTAGACATCCTGATATCTGCATTTTTTCAGATATTCCTCATAAAATTTTTCGTGTTCCCTGCTCTTGAAAGTAATTGTGCGAGAATTGCTATTCTCTGCTCTTAACGCTGTGTTTGTCATTTTCATTTTCCTCCTGAATTTTTAATATTTAGGTATAAAAAGACACTCCATTTCTGGAATGCCCCATAAAAAATAGGGACACCCGCTTTTAACAAGTATCCCTATAATCTATCAAATATCTGATAGTCCACTATTCACTTTCATATTCAGGATTTTTTGTGTTCCCCGTACCGAGGTCTAAGGCAACCACAACGGTGACTCTCTGCACAAGCAACTTTTCCTTGTGATTTTCACCGATTTTGTTGAAACTGAAAAACTCTACAAAGTGCGTAAATTCAAGGATTTCTAGATATCTTTCCTTTGTAGTCCCACCACAGTCTCCACATGCTCGGTGAACGGGAACATATCTACTCCCACGCCCTTCGCCACACGGTAACCCTTCTTCTTAAAGTACTTCAGGTCCCTGACCAGTGTCTCGGGATTGCAGGAGACGTAGACGATCCGCTCCGGGCCGATCTGGGCTACGGAATTCATGAATTCTTCGGTGCTGCCGCTTCTGGGGGGATCCATCAGGACCACATCGACCTTCGCGCCCTGTCCGGTCATCTCCACGAGGAATTTCCCGGCATCGTTCTGGTAGAACTGGATGTTGCGGATCTGGTTCGCCTTGGCATTGTTGCGGGCATCCCGGACAGCATCGGCGTTTAACTCCACACCGATGACCTTGCCGGCCTTGTCGCTGGCGATCATGCCGATAGTTCCGGTTCCGCAGTAGGCATCCACCACAGTCTCTTTACCAGTGAGTTCGGCATACTCCAGAGCTTTCCCATAGAGTATCTCGGTCTGTACCGGATTCACCTGATAGAAGGATTTGGGAGAAATACGGAACCTCTTTCCGCACAGTTCATCCTCAATATATCCCTTGCCGTAGATCACATGCTCCTTGTCGCCAAGTACCATGCTGGTATTTCGATTGTTAACATTGATGACCACAGTGGTGATCTCCGGGTGCAGTTTCAGCAGTGCCTTCACAAAATTATTCTTAGAGGGCAAGATTGGGGACGCCAGTACCAGCACCACCATGATCTGGCCGGTAACATGGCCGGTCCGGATCAGCACATGGCGCAGCAGCCCATACCCGGTGTCCTCATTGTAAGGGCGGATATGAAAAGATTTCAGCAGCCCTCTTATAGAGACAATGATCTCATCCGCCTTGGCATTCTCGATCAGGCAGCTGTCCACGGGAACGATCCGGTGGCTCTTCTGTTCATAAATGCCGGAGATGGCATCGTGATACCGGTTCTCGCCGAATACCGCATGTACCTTGTTCCTGTAATGCTCCGGGTGCTCCATAGGGATGACACCCTCGACCTTGCAAAAAGGAGCCAGAAGCTCCTTTAATTGCTTTTCCTTATTCTTCAACTGTTCCACATAGGGCTTGTTGATCCAGCTGCACCCGCCGCATTTATCAGCCACCGGGCAGAGACCACTCTTCTTTTTAACAGCCGTCTTTTCCCGGCCCTGTCCTACAGGCACCCGGTTTTCCTTGCCTGCCGTCACTTTAGTTTTTCCCGCCGCATTGGCTTTTCCCGTTGCTTTGGTCTTTTCCGTCCCTTTCGCAGGTCCGGATGTTCTTCTGTCATTTCTGTTATCGTTCTTCATCATTCCGCCTGACTTCATTTAGTCATCCAGTCTTCTCATTTCTGTGTAAGCCAAAAGCAGCGGTCCCACACCCTTGGCATCGTCTTCCACGATGGGCTCGGACATATAATACTCGAAGCTGCCGTCACGCCGACGGTTATCCTCAGGTCCCAGTCCTGCCACGAGGCAGATACCGCCGAGGCTTAAATGTCCATCCTTCTCCTTCAGATAACGGTCACAAATTCCCTGAAATGCCTTTAATCCATAGGCTCTGTAGGACTCCGGTAAAAAACCGAGTCTCACGCCCTTCAGCAGGGAGTAAGCCATGATCGCACTTCCGCTGGTCTCTAAATAATTCGGCTCCTGACCCCCCAGTGCTGGAAGCTGGTACCACATACCGCTCTCGTCCTGGAATTTTAACATGGAATCGATCAGATCCACGAATACCTTCTTCAGATTGTCATACTCTGCCTTGTACTCTTCCCCCGGCTCACATTTGCTCAGAGTGTCCAACAATGCCATGGAATACCAGCCCAGTGCTCTCAGCCAGAAATTCTGGGACAGACCGGTCTCCTTGTTACACCAGAATGCCTTTTTGGAAGCATCATAACCGTGATAGTACAATCCGGTCTTGGGGTCTCTCATGTATTTTACGACATTGGCAAACTGATGGAAAATGTCATCGTAGTGCTTCTTGTCATCGAATTTGGTCTCATACTCCATGTAAAAGGGTTGTCCCATATACATGCCGTCCAGCCATACCTGGTTGGGATAGATCTTCTTGTGCCAGAAGTTGCCTTCCTCGGTGCGGGGCTGGGTCTCCACCTGGCTGTAGATCAGGTCGATGGCCTTGCGGTATTTTTCCTTACCATTCAGGGCATACAATGCGAACAGAGTCTTGCCCGCATTGACATTGTCAATATTATATTCTTCCACGGAATACTTGGTGATGGTACCGTCTTCCTGCACTCTGTGGTCAATAAATGCATCTGCGAATTCGTAATACTTCTTCTCTCCGGTAGCGTTGTAGATCTCTAAAAGTGCCAGGATCATGCAACCGTCAATGTAATTCCAGCCGGCAGCTTTCCCCTCTCTCGCCTTCTCTATGTTCCATGCGGGAACATCCAAAGTACTCTTCTCGATCAGTTCATCAATGTATTTCTCAAAAATAGGCAGTTGCATGTATTATTTTCCTCCAAATTTCTATTTTACGGCATATAGCTTTATTTTACACTTTATTTTCTGCCTAGTCAATGGGGCTGACAGGGCTCGTACCCGGCAATGGATCAATATTTTCAAATTCCACGATCCATTGTCCATCATCCGGGAACCCCGGTGTCTGCCTGTCACAACCATCATATCCTGCCGCCATAATTGCTGCTGCCAATAACAGTGATCCATTTCCCGGCAGATACAACGGCAGGTCCTTTCGTCCTGTCTGCCGGTTATTGCCGCTTGTGACATAACAGTTCTTTGGAGATTCCTTCAATAGTAACTCTATTGCTTTCTCCGGCTTTCCTAATCTTACCGCTGTCATCGCCATCATGGCAAAATCCCATCCCCACAGGGTAGGATATTTCCAGCATTCCTCTACCAACTGCAATGTGTTGTCCATAACCGTCCTGTCTATCCGGTCACTGTCGATCAGACCAAAAGCTCCCAGCATAGAGGGGTGATCTCTGTTATACTCCGTAAATGTCGTCGGACAATTTTCATGTGCCAGGTACACGCCGTCTTTTTCCGTTAATTCTGCCATATGCTCCGCTACCTGTTCCCAGAGTTCTTCCTTTTCCCTGCCGAGTCGTTCTGCCCACCATCCGGCGATCCGCAAGGTATCCCGGAAATACTCCACTTCAAAAGCCGGATTGCACACATCCATTGCCTTATGACATTCCTGTACCGGTATTACCGGAGCACAGATACTGTAGACTTTTTTCACCGGATCCCATCCCACAAAATCTACCATGAAATCAGCGGTTTCCTTCACCAGTTCCCAGTTCTCCTCTAAGAATCTGCGATTTCTTTTTCTGCGATATGCCATTTCCAGCATATAGATAATGTGCGGCTGCTGCCACACCAGCAAGGGCGCAATATTGGAAGGGCAGTCCACTCCTTCCGTGGCGATCATTTTCGGCCATCTTGCTCCTTTGTAGCCGTTTCTTGCCGCATTTTCTCTTGCCTGCTGCAGATGTTCCCTATACCATGCCAGGCTTCTGTCCAGCAGCTCCTCCTGATGCCACAGCGGAAGCCATGCACAATGCCACAGATACATCTCCAGATGCATTTTACCGTACCAGCTGTTACATGTCAGTCCTGTCTCCTGCGGAGGTGTCGAACCACTGGAATTGATTGCCATAAGATACTGTGACAAAATAATCCGCCGTTCCAGTTCCCTTGCTCTGGGGTCAGCGCTTTTATTCAGCTGAATGATACCGCCCCGCTCCCAGAAACGCCTACCCCCTCTTTTGGATGCGTTCATTACTTCCTGTGCAGATAAACATTCTGCCTGCTCTTTTTGTTTTCCTAACGCTATGGAGATGTCCAGTTTTTCTCCATTGGCGAAAATACGAAGGGTATGGCTGCCTTCCTTTCGGATCTTTCCTCCCTGCGCATAGATACCTGCATAATACTCATCCCTGTCCAGTTGTCTCCACAGAAGCATTTTTTCATCACTCGTCTGCAGTATCGTGGTACGGTGTCTGTCGTTCTGTGTCCAATCCGATGCGGTAATATCCGAAGCTCCATAGGGGAAATCCAGCACTATACTAATTTTTTTCTCCTTCAGTGCCTCGCTCTCCAGAGAAAAGGCCAGGATGTCTCTCCCTTCATTGTGACAGGCGGTCCGCACTCTGCAGGCATTGTTCCGTATCTGGAATTCACTGTACAGAATCCCTTCATACAGAACCAGTTCCTGCCGCACCCCGGTGATATCTTCTGCAGAAATGCTCTCCTCTTCCCACTGCAGGCGGACCCTTACCAGATTCAGTCTGTGGGGATTTTCCCGCAGCCAGTTATAGACATCTTCATTGCCCACCTTTTTATCCTGCGGATATTTTAACAGACGTCCTTCTCTGTTTACATATTCCGTCATCACCAGATCATCCAGTGTATAATTGTACTTTTCCCTGCTTACCGGTTTCGTGTGCCATCCCCATTGTGACATTGTACACAACGGGAGTTCCTGATATTCCTCGTATAGCGTCTGCATTCCGGTGATATCCGCCGTAAAAGCAAGTTCTCCGTTTCCTACCGTAAGCGGGGAGTCCGTTGCTATCTCCGTCAGCACCGGATTATGTCCCGATATCAGTTTCTGCCTGTCTATTTTATGTTCTGCGACCATACAAATGCTCCTTATCCTTTTACTGAACCGATCATAACACCCTTTACAAAATGTTTCTGTACAAAAGGATATAAAATAATCAGTGGAATACTACCAAATACAATAATAGCATATTTTAATACTTCAATGTTCGCTGCACGCATACTTTGTTCTGCCGTAGTTGCCATTTCCTCCAAAGCTGCTACCGAATTCATGATATTACGCAGGACTACCTGCAGTGTAAATTTATTCTCTGAAGACAAATAAATAAATGCATCAAAATAGGAATTCCAATGAGCAATGGCATAATAAAGTACCAATACTGCCAAAATAGATTTTGACAACGGTAATACCATATTAACCAGAACCCGGATATCATCGCATCCATCCAGTCTTGCAGATTCCAACATTTCTCCCGGAATGCTGTTCTGGAAATAGGTTCTTGCAATGATCATGTTATATACCGAAATTGCTCCCGGTAAGATCAATGCCCACATACTATCCAGCAGTCCGAGGTTTTTGACATTCAGATAAGTAGGAATCAACGGTGCTGTGAAGATCATAACGAAAATAAACAGAGCGCTGATCACCTTTCTTCCAATAAAATCCTTTACGGACAATGGATATGCCGCCATAATTGTCAATACAATATTTACGCATGTTCCCACTATAGTATATATAATGGAATTTTTATAACCGGTCAGAAGAGACCTGTTGGAAAATATCTCCTCATATGCATCAATATTCCATCCCTTCGGCCAGAAAGATACCTGTCCTCTTATTACAGCGCTTGGTGAAGACAAAGACGAAGCTACCACATTGAGAATTGGCATCGCTACCAACAGAAGACATATCATCAGGAGCACAGTATTTACTATATAAAATATACGATTACTTTTGCTCATAACTTTTCTTTTCATCTTATGTTCCTCCCTATATCAGACTGGTATCGGCAACCTTATCCGCTATTTTGTTTACAACCAGCAATAATATCAGAGATACCACTGACTGGAATATACCAATCGCTGTCGAATAGCTATACTGCATTCCGCTCAGACCGATACGATAAACATACGTTGAGATAATGTCTGAAGTTGCCATGTTTAAATCATTTTGCAAGAGCAGTACTTTTTCATATCCTATTGTCAAAATATGCCCACAGGACATGATCAACAGAATTACTGCTGTCGGCATGATACTGGGAATGTCAATATATCTGATTCTTTGCCAGATATTCGCACCGTCCACGGTTGCTGCCTCATGTAATTCCTGGTCTACCGCAGCAAGCGCAGAGATATAAATTACGGCATTGTAACCCGTTTTCTGCCATACATCAGAGAAAACATATAATGTTTTGAACAATTTAGGCTCTCCCATAAAATGAATGGCCTGTCCTCCCAGATTCTCGATCAGGTGATTCACCGGACCCGTCAGAGATAACATCTGTGACAGAATACCTACGATCAAAACGGTAGAAATAAAATAAGGCATATACGTTACCATCTGTACCGTCTTTCCGAACCATCGCACTCTGACATAGTTCAATGCAATCGCAAGAATGATCGGTGGAAAAACTCCCAATACAATACCATACACAGACAAGCCCAATGTATTACCCATCAGTCTCCAGAACTGTGGTGACTGGAAAAACATCTTGAAATACTTAAGTCCTACAAACGGGCTGTGCCAGATACCTCCTTTGAAATTGTAATCCCGGAATGCGATCTGCGATCCAATAATAGGCATATATTTAAAAACGATCAGATAAACCAGAGGCAGTGCTACGATCAGATATAACTGCCAATGCCTTTTTATGCTGCGTATTGTATTTTTTGCATGCTGTTTTTTATGTTCCGGACGAATTGTTTTCTTAGGATTCATTTTCTTCCTTCTTTCTATAAAAGGAGGGCTGCCTTAATGCAGTCCCCCTTGCAAATGTTTCAAAAGGCTTTCCCGATCTCCTATTTTGCAAAAGAAGATTCATCATATGCCTTCTGTAATAACTCCAAATATCTCTCCAGTCCTACATTATTCAGGGCACTGATATAGCCATCCCATTCTGCATCAATATCCTTTGCTCCGGTAATAAACTGCACCATATATTCTTTCTGAACATCCATAACATTGGTCTTAAGCAAAGACATTTCGCTGGAGTCTTCCTGGCTCATATATAAATCCGGCATTACCGACTCTCTGGACTGTCGCACCTTTTCATGTTCAAGAGACGCTCTGTAAATAACCACATTTCGACCATTGACCGGCTTAACATCCTCCGCATACGGATCCGGGTTCGTAGCATCTGCAAGCAGGAAATCCGGTGTACGCACCAATGCCGTAACCTGATTCAAAGTTACATTGGCTGTGGAAGCATCCAGTTTCTTATAGAGTGCTTTTGTCACACCATCCATGCCTACTTCTGTCGTATCATCATCCAGCATGACATAATTCACACCTTCTTTTCCAAGAATAGCTCTGTATGTCTGCGTCTCAATATAATCCAGCAGACGGAATGCTGCTTCGGGATTACTGCAGCTGCTCGAAATAAATGTCATACCTGTCTGGAACATAACATAAGGATTCCAGGATGCCACACATTGACCGTCCGGTCCTGTCAAAGGTGCAAGTGACTGGTACTGCTTCCATTTATCGGAATAGGGTTCTGTTGTCAAATCACATGCATATCCTGGTCTTTGAGCCAGAAATGCTCCGATAACGCATTCATCCCCTGCTTCATTTATGTTTACCTGATTATTTTTATCTTGTGTAAAAGATTCAGGGTTTAAAAAACCTTCACTATACAATTGCTTTAAATATTTCAGTCCTTCTTTATATCCCTCCTGAACAGGTGCAAATGTCACTTTTCCGTTGTCCACGTACAATTTATTTGTCTCAGAAGTCAGTTGGAACGGATTCATCAGAAATCCATCAATCTGTGTACCCGCTCCGGAAGTCACTGTTGACAAAGGAATTTCGTCATTGAGATCTCCATTGCCATTGGCATCCTGCTCCTTAAAAGCTTTCATGACCTGATAAAACTCTTCCGTAGTTGTCGGCATCTCTAATCCCAGATTATCCAGCCACTGCGTATTGATCCACAATTTCATATTGTATTGTACATGCAGGGATCCATCTACATTCGGTAAAGAATAAATATTACCGTTGGGAGTTGTTATATAGTCTCTCATCCCCTCTATTTCATCCAGTGCCTGCTTATAACCTACTGAAACAGTGTCCAGATAATCGTTTAAAGGTAAGATCAGTCCCTGCTCTCCCAGCGCCTGTTCTGTTGCTTTGTCATAGCGGTTACTACTGCCTACACCAGTTAAAATAATATCCGGAAGATCTCCCGAAGCGAACATGGTGCTCAGCTTTTCCTGTACATTATCTGAAGCCGCACAGGTCTGCCACTCCAAATGGATTCCCGTTGTCTCTTCAAGTTCTTTTACCATTTCATTATCTTCCCAGCTGCCGTCCGGATTTGCAGGTGCAAACACCGTCAGAGTCACGGGCTCATTTACAATGGGAAGTTGTCCCGGTTCATTAAACAATGAATTGTCCCCTGTTTGTGTCTGACCTGCTTCTGCTCCTGATGATCCTGCTGCCTGTTGGGATGATCCGCACCCGGTAAACATTCCTGTCATAAGCATGCATGCTGTTAAAAGTGCTACAATTTTTTTCTTCTTCATTTTGTGCCCTCGCCTTCTTTTTTTGCTCAGCCCACAGCTTACCGATTTGATTTTTTGTATTTGTACTGTGGCTGCCTTACGCATTTCACAATACAGGCCGGGCACTGAAACAACAACTTGAAATTCCTGATGCAACGTACAAAATCTAAGAAAATGCGCCGTACACTTTCTTAGGTACTGCGCATTTTCTTAGATTTTTATTCTTTCCATGCCGAAGGTGCTATCCCGTAGGCACGTTTAAAGGCCCGTCGGAAGGTTGCGCTGCTTCCGTAACCCACCATCTGAGCAATGGTCTCCATATCCCATTTTCCTTCGGCAATTAATTTTTTTGCCTTTTCCAGTCTTAATTTTTCCAAATAGCTGCTAAAAGATTTTCCCATCGTCTCCTTGAAAAAGATAGAAAAATAGTTTTCTGATAGTCCAAACTCTTCTGCCACCATGGGGACGCCCAGAGATGGATTGCCATAATTTTTCTCCAGATATTCTTCCAGTTTCTGATAGTATATCTCGCTCTTTCTGCTCCTGCTGTGATAATTTTCTTCGCATAGACGCAGGAACTGTGTTTCCAATACTTCCAATGCTTTGGGAAACGACTGTTCCGTCTGTACTTTTTCCAGCAGCTGCTCCGTTTCCATACTTTCTGCCATATTATTACACATTCTTATCAAAGTAGAGGTGATTCCCGATATAACGACTTTCCCTCCATTGGCCGACAGATGTATTTTTCCCAGATTTTCTTCTCTTATTTTTATAAAAATTTCTTTTACCTGCTCTGAATTACCGTTTTTTGTAGCAGCCTGTAATTTTTCTTCCATTTCCAGCGGATACCAAGGCATATTCCTTTTCCACAGCTCTCTGCTGTATTCCACTACATTCTGTTTTTCTATTTTTCCCTTATCAGAGCAATATAACGCCTGTTGATAAGAAAATACAATTTCTCGCTTTTCTGTATAACAGCTGCCGATTCCGACATAAACCTCCTCCGCTCCAAGCTGTTTCAGTTTCTCTGCTGTCTGCTCTCCTACAAGCAGAGGTTCCATAGGATTTTCCTCTGTACAATATTGCAGCAATGCTACATGGGTCGGATCTACCGGATACCATATCTGTTCTGTTTCCGTCTCTGCACATTTTTTTGCCGCTGACAACAGTTTTTCTCCCTCCTCACTGCCAAACACCAGTACATAGTAATCCTTCTGCACTAACCGGATTCCGGCATGGGCAGCTTCCTCTATAATATTAAGTTCTGTGTCAAATTCTCCGTTCATTAGTAATGTCAGAAAATTTCTTCTCTCTTTCACGGTCTTTTCCTGTAGCATCGCATTCAAAGACTGATAATCATCCAACAGGGCATGAACTCCCTTCTCCAGATATTCATACTCTGAAATATTTTCCGTTTTATGAATTTCTCTGTCTTCCAGCATAAAAAATCCCTGCATATTGTCAATCAGGTTATGAATCGGTTTGCTGTACCTTAATGCAAAACAACACCCAAGGCCAATTTCCAGTACTGCCCCTGTGAAAAGAATCAACCATGCTGCTCTACGAATTCTTTGAAAATTCTGCATTACTACCGCCATCGGAAGAACGGCCGCAAAATGCATTCCATTTTCTTCCGATGTCTGATTTACCACCAGACAATCTGTTCCATTCCATTTTATTTGCCGGATATCTTCCCCTGTTGCTTCACTTAGAAACAGATCCGTGTTCTCCGGATCATCACCATCCGCATTGATTTTCCCCAGACTTGCAAGCAGTCTGTCCTCTGCACCATAAATCAGAATTCCTCCTTGTCGGCTCAACAGTTGTCCAAACATTTGCTCTAGATTTTCTTTTGAAAGCAAAAATTGTACTACAGCATTTGCTTCCGGCTCCTGTTGAATATAATTCCGCACAGGGTAGGAAAATGTCATTGCCTGAAATGTTCTCTCCCCTGTATCTATTTCTTCCAACGGAAACAGCTGCCACGTATTCGACTCGAAACTCTGTTTTCTCCAGGTCTCAAAATCCGTATTTTGATAAGTGCAATAATTGTCATAAAAAAACTTATCCCCAACTACCATCCCGCTTTTTCGAAATATCAATTCATTTTTCATAATCACACTGTAATTCTGATAGTGCTCTGAATCCGCAAAGGTCTGGCGAAGCATGTCATTGCATCTGATTAATGCTGCGATATTATTGTCCCCATCCTTCAATCCGTCCAGAAAATAGACCCACTTTAAATCACTGTCGTTTGATACAGAAAAAGCTCCTGCACACATAATATCCAGTTGCTTTTCAAATGCCATGCGGCCTTCCGTTAAGTCATTTTTCATAATTTCACTGTAATAGTTCTCTGTACTATTTTTCCAAAATGAAAGTAGCAAAAATACTGCTATAAACGGTGCAGCCAACAGCGCACCATAAGAAAGCAGCAATGTAGAGTATATTCTCTTCACATGAAAACGTTTTAATTTCTGTCGTGTCATTCGTATGGTTATGCTCCTCATTTTTCTCATGGTCCAAAAAATATCCGGACTTTCGAACATAAAATGTACTTATCTGCAAAAAAACAGCAAACACGTACATTATATTACGCATTTGCTGCATTGTCATCATGAATATATAATTTTCTCGCTCTGGAATGCCCTCGTCAGTCCGAATACCAGCACTCCCGCCGCGCACAGATTTACGATCACCGTCACGATAATTTCTGCCGGCTGATAACTAAAGGAAAAAATACCGTTCATACACTGCACACTGTTGTATACCGGGATCAGATATCGGTATAGCGGGATCTCCTTTCCCTGACTGAGCATGGGGCTCAATCCGATAAATGTCACCACAATGGTAAACGGAGACACTGTTGTAGCTGCCTCTTTCACACTTTTGGCAAAAGCGGAGACCAGTGCGATCATGGATACCAGCACCATGACCGTTGACAGAATGATCAGAAGCAGCATCGCATAATCCATAGGTACGTACACCGAGGAATCCACGCCGGTCAGTTCTCCGCCCATCATTTTCGGCAATGCCGCAAAAGTTCCGATAAAACTGGAACAGCCTGCCAGAAGCGCTATGATACTTAAGGAAAACACTTTTCCCAGAGCCAGGGAACTTCTCTTCATGGGTGTCACCAGTAATGTCGCTATGGTACCCCGCTCCTTTTCCCCAGCAATGGACTCCGGTGCCACAGACATACATCCACTGTACAAAAACATCATAAGTAACAACGGCATCATCATGGAAAACATCTGCCCCGTAGTATCTTTGCTGGTGGCACAGTCATAGTATACCGAATCTCCGGCATTGATATCCAGTTTATTAGCTAAGGAAGTCTCATACTGCTCCAGCACCTCCGATACCTCATTGTAAAAATGAGCGGATTCCGGTTCCGCGGAATTGTAATAAATTTCTACATTGGGCGCAGGTTCCCCACTACTGACCTGGTAGTTTTCCACCACTGTATCAAAATCCGCCGGAAATACCACCAGACCATCCACCTGTTTCTCCTGGATCTCCTGCCGTATCTCCGTCAGCTGCTCTCTGTCCGCCTGCTGCCAGTCCACCCGCAGTTCCCGCATCTCTTCTCTTACGGAATCCGGCATGTCCACCACATAAGCCTTCGCCACATAAGTATCTTCCGGAAGCATGGTCTTCATCATGACACTGCCCAAAAAGCTGTACACCACATAGATCATAATTCCGGGAAGCAGCAGTGTGGTGATCACCAGTCTTCTGTCTCCGAAAAATCTGGCCAGCTCTTTTTTCATTACTGTGATCGTATTATTTGTCATGGTCCATTTCCTCCCCACTTACCGCTTCATAGATCTCAAAAAAACGATCCTCCAGACTCTTCTCTCCACAGAGTGTCTGCAGATTTTCACAAACCGTCATCTGCCCATTAATAATGATCCCCACACGGTCACAGATCTTCTCCACCAGACTAAAGATATGGGTGGATACAATGATGGTCTTCCCCTGCTCCTTCAAATCCAGCAGGAAATCCGTCACCACCTTCGCTGTGAGAATATCCAGCCCATTGGTGGGCTCATCGAAAATTATGATCTCCGGATCCTGCACCAGTGAGATCACCAGGGATACCTTCTGCTTCATTCCCGTGGACAAATCCCTAACGCGCACCTGTGCAAACTCCTGAATGCCGAACCGTGCAAACAGCATGCGTTTTCTGGCGTCCCGTCTGTCTGTCGGAATACCGTACAATTCAGAGAAAAAGTCATACAGATAATCCGGGGTAAAAAAATCCTCCAGCTTCAGTTCACTGGTAAGGAAGCCGATCTTACGCCGTACCTCCTCCGGCTGTGTCACTACGCTGCTGCCGGATAACACCGCATCCCCGCTGTCCGGCCGGATCAGCGTTGCCAGCATCCGAAGCGTTGTGGTCTTACCGGCACCGTTAGGTCCCAAAAGTCCGAACACTTCCCCCCTTTTTACGCAAAAGCTCACTTGATCCACCGCTGTTTTGGTCTTCGATGCACTGTGCTCCATTTTTCGTTGTTTTGCAGACAGATGAAATGTCTTGCTGATCTCCTGTACACGGATCAACTCTTCGCTGTCCCCTGTCTCCCATTTTTTCTCTTCCATATACGCCATATCCTCCATGTCACTGTCTTCCCCGTCTTCCACTTTACTATTCACAGAGCATCCTGCGGTTCGTCAGATTGCAGGAATTCCCGCAATTCCCATTGCCACACATACCAGCCACAAGAGCAGCAGATGTGCAGGATAGAAAAAATAAAAGAAATATTTATTCTGCCGCCCTCTCGTTCCGTTGTAGAACCAGATCAGAATAAAGGAAAGTGCTGCAAACATCTCCAGGCTGTCCATCAATAAAAAAATGATGACACCGGCCCACATCTGTGCTTTCTTTCGGTTACGGAACAGATAAAGTACAGTGATTGCCAAAATCCCCTTAAAATCATAATCCGTCTTAAGAACCAAGCCCAGTACACATCCTGTCAGAATAATAACGGCATTCAGTCCCATGCGCAGAATCTTTTTTCCAACCGTTGTACCCACAAAATGCTGTTCCACCAGATGAAGTCCCGCGATCACCAGCAGCCCCAATAACAATGTAAAAAATACATTTTGATATGCCGGATACCATGCCTTGCCGCTGAATGCCAGATCAAATGGCACCTCCGAAATCAGTGCAAATAAAAACATCCTGCCCAGATACTTTTTCACATTGTGGGTCTTTTGAAATCCCTCTACCAGTAAAAAACAGTAAATGGGGAACGCAAATCTGCCGATGATACGCATTGCCATGTAGATGCCGTACATTCGGCCGTTCTGCCCCATCCAGGCAGTATAGGCCTCCTGATTCGCCATAGCTTCATACAGCCCGTTCCGGATCAACAGCCTTGTCACGATCACAGCCCCGATGTGATCGATCAACATAGTCACTACCGCGATATTTTTCAGCACTGCACTGCTGATTCCACGTTTTTCCTGTATTTTCCCTTCCGATATTACTTCTGTCTGCATCCTTATATTCCATCCTCAGTTTTTGTATTATTTAATTAGTACAATAATGTATTTGTTCTGCTTTGTCAAGCAACCCATTTGTCAGACTCCTACAAAAATGTCCCCTGCTGACGCAGAGGACACACTTATGGACAATCTTTTTTCATCCTACCTTATATCCGGTTCCCCATACCACCTTCAGGTATCTGGGCTCCTTGGGATTGCTCTCGATCTTCTCACGGATGTGGCGGATATGCACCGCAATAGTATTATCCGCTCCGATAGCCTGCATATGCCAGATGGATTCGTAGATCTGGCTGATGGACAGTACCTTGCCGCGCTCCTGCACTAGGAGCCTTAAAATCTTATACTCGATGGGAGTCATCTTCACTTCCCGTCCCTCTACCGTCACTGTGCGGTTCCTGTCGTTGATCTCCAGTCCATCCACGCGGTAAATACTATCAATACTTTCGCACAGATTGACCAGCTGTGTATATCTGCGAAGCTGGGATTTCACTCTGGCTAACAGCTCCAGCGGATTATATCCCACTGTCACATAATCATCCGCACCGGCATTCAGTGCCATGATCTTGGCGGTCTCCGCATCCTGTGCGGAAATGATAATAATGGGGATCGTAGTCATATTACGGATGTCATGGATCATCTCAATGCCTTCTCCCCAGCCTCTGCCATCCAGTTCCACATCCAGCAGCAGAAGCTGGATCTCCTGTGCACGCAGTAATTCTTGTAACTGTGCTCTCCCCGTCACTGCCACCATTTTTAAGCCTTCTCCTGCGAGAAGGGAACTCATTGTCTCTATCACACCCGTATTATTATTGTATACTGCAACCCTTTTTTCCATGCTCCACACCTTACACCTTTCGTATCGGAAAAGACCCCTCCGCCTTATCTACGTTTATCGTATCCTGTCAATGCATATTTTCTGCAACATAATTATTAAAATTCTATAAACATTTCGTTTTGCTCTTATCCATTCATAAAAGCGTCTGCTTCGCAGCCGACGCCGCTACCGCGGCTCATCTTTTATTTCATGAATAAGACGCTTCGCTCATGGAATCGTAAATACACTGCTTTGCGTGCAAGCACTCACGCAGCTTATTTACGATTTCATGGTAAAACGAAACCCTACAACTACATAGACGCAATTGTAGGGCAAAAAGTTGCAGTATTTTTATTTTTCAGGTGTAAAAAACTTCTTCCAGTACCAGGCCTTTGGCCGGCACCAGCGCTCCCGCCTTCGCTCTGTCTCCGGACTTCAGTACATCCGTCACATTTTCCGGTGTCCGGATTCCCTTTCCGACCTCGAGGAGGGTTCCCACGAGGATACGGATCATATGATGTAAAAATCCATTTCCGGTAAATACAAACTCCACACGGTTCGCTATCCTTTCGATCCGGATCTCGTCGATCCGGCGGACGGTGGATTTCTTACTTTTTTTTGCAGAGGTAAATGCCTTGAAATCGTGCTCTCCAAGCAATCGCTCCGCTGCCTTTCGCATAGCATCCAAATCTAATGCTTCCGGTTCCTCTGCCGCATAGCGTCTCCAGAACACATCCGGGATCTGGCTGTTGATGATGCGGTAACGGTAACGCTTCCCGGTGGCATTTAGTCTGCTGTGGAATCTGGGTGCCGCCTCCGACACCTCCACCACGGCAATATCCTCTGGCAGATACCGGTTACAATAGGCCATGATCTCTTCTGTACTCATGTCAGATTCCGTATGGAAATTCGCCACCTGTCCCAACGCATGCACTCCTGCATCCGTTCTGCCGCTGGCTGCGATCTCCACAGGCTCCCCGCACATTTTCGTCAAAAGAACTTCCATTTTTCCCTGAATCGTATTGTCTGTGGATGTCTGTTTCTGCCACCCCTGATATCTGGTTCCTTCATATTGCAGTCGCAGTCTGATATTTCTCATGATTTCTTTTCTTTCTGTTTTTTCGCAGAAGCTTCTTTTCGAGCTTCTTTTTGGGCTTCTTTTTGAGCCTCTTCCTCCGCTGCCTGTCTGGCCAGTTCCTCGCTCAGCCTCCGGTCTCTCTCCTGCATCTGCCGTACTTCGTCCATATCCTCCGGCTTCAGTCTGCGGAAATGATTGATCCCGGCTGCCAGGATCTTCACGCTGTCCTTGGTCGTCTGTAAAGCTCCCTGCTGATACATGGTAAGGGCGATCAGTCCGACAGGTACTGCCACGATCATTCCTACGACACCTCCCAGCTTATATCCTATGTACAGGAGGAACAGAGTCGGCAGAGGCGGCATTCCCACGGAATCTCCCACGATCTTTGGCTGGATCAGCTGACGCGCCAGCTGTCCGCTGCCCCAGATGATCAGCAGTCCTATGGCCATTTTATAATCAGAGCTTAAGATTTTGAGGATTGCCCAGGGGACCATGACGGTTCCGGTTCCAAAAAAAGGCAGGAAATCCAGAAATGCGATCCCAAGTGCGATCAGCAACGCATAGTCTACCTGCAGAACAGCAAGTCCGATGACTAATAGCAGATACATCCACACTTCGATCTTAAGCTGTGCCTTAAGATATCCGCCTACTGCTTTGACCAGTCCACGCTTCAGCATATAATACCAGGACAGCACCTCCGCCGGTGTGTGCTTACGGAACCAGGCTGCCAGCTGATCCCTCTCTGCTACGAAGAAATAGGAAGAAAGCAGTGCCATAATCAGTCCGATCAGAATCGAAGGAACCTGCTTGGCGAAATTGCCCACGGCATTGATCGTAGGGGTGCCGATCTTCCCCAGCAGATCTCCCACATAGCTTCCGATCTGATTGATGACATCCATGATGCTCTGCTGTACATCCACGGGAAAACGGTTATAGATAACGCTCAGGTTCTGCCCGATATCGGCAAAATCATTCTCCGCACTGTCCCAGATATCCGGCAGTGCACCGATCAGTCCCATGATCTCATCGGTTAACTTCGCCCCTACCAGATAGAGAATCAGTATCACCAGTGCGATGACCGCCACGATGACAAAGGCGCTTCCCGCTTTTCGCTTGATCTTTACCTTTTCCTCAAAAAAACGAACCAGGGGGCTGGCGATCAACGCAATGATCCAGCCTGCCACAAACGGTGCAAAGAATACTAACAGCTTTGGCACCAGGAAAACAATCAATAGTAATATAATAAATGCCATACCCAGATTCACTAAGGCTTTACAATATTTCTTCATATACTCTCACTCTCTCACGCATTATGTCTCTACACTCATTCACCATTCCTACGGTCTATTCCTGTGCAGGATCCTCTGCAGCCAAGACACCGTCCAGGATCTCGTAGATTTCTTCCCTTCCCTGTTTCGTCTGTGCGGAATAAGGTACGATCTGTGTATCCGCTCCGGCCTGCAAGGTGGTGCGGATCAGCTTCACCTGCTTCTGTATCTGACTGCGGTTGATCTTGTCCAGCTTGGTGGCAATGATGATGGGATCGTAGCCATTGCGGCGGATCCAGTCATACATGATCCGGTCGTTCTCTGAGGGAGCATGCCGGATATCGATCAGCAGAAATACCAGCTTCAGCTGTTTGGATTTATGCAGATAATCTTCGATCATCTTACCCCACTGGGCTTTCACATGCTCATTGGCCTGTGCATAGCCGTAGCCAGGCAGATCTACAAAGTAGATTTCATCGTTAATGTTGTAATAATTGATGGTCTGTGTCTTGCCCGGCTGGGAACTGGTCCTGGCCAGAGACTTACGGTTCATCAATCCGTTGATCAGAGAGGATTTGCCGACATTACTTTTCCCGGCGAATGCCACTTCGGGATGTATATTTTCCGGAAGCTTGCTGGTAATACCACAGACCGTTTCCAGACTTACATTCTTTATGATCATAAAAACTCCATTCCTGCGCTGCTTTTGCGCATCTTAGGTTTGTACTTTTTTGCACAAAACGCTGCCCTGTGTGACCACAAGGCAGCGCCCGGATTATTTTGCCTTTTTCAGAGATTCATCATGTATGGTGAGGGGCTCGCTCTCTCCATCCACTGCCGCCTTGGTGACAACACATTCTTCGATGGTGTCATCCGAAGGAATTTCATACATGGTATCCATCATTACGGATTCCATAATGGAGCGTAAGCCTCTGGCTCCGGTCTTGCGTTCCAGTGCCTTGTCAGCAATAGCCTCGATGGCATCCTGCTCAAAACTCAATTCTACGTTATCCATCTGGAACAGCTTCTGGTACTGTTTTACCAGAGCGTTCTTCGGCTCTTGAAGAATACGGATCAGTGCTTCTCTGTCCAGTCCTCTTAAGGAGACACAGATAGGCACACGTCCTACGAACTCGGGGATCAGACCGAACTTCACCAGATCATGAGGAGTTACTTCCTGCAGCAGTTCGCTGATATCCTTATCCTCTCTTCTGCCCAGCTCCGTATTGAAACCGATGGCCTTACGATCCAGTCTGGACTCTACGATCTTCTCCAGTCCATCGAAAGCACCGCCGCAGATAAACAGAATGTTGGTGGTATCGATCTGAATCAGCTCCTGATGAGGATGCTTTCTGCCTCCCTGGGGAGGTACGCTTGCCACAGTACCCTCGATGATTTTTAACAGAGCCTGCTGTACACCTTCTCCGGATACATCACGGGTAATGGATACATTCTCGCTCTTTTTCGTGATCTTATCGATCTCGTCAATATATACGATACCGTACTGTGCACGCTCTACATCATAATCTGCCGCCTGGATCAGCTTTAACAGGATGTTCTCCACATCCTCACCTACATAACCCGCTTCGGTCAGTGTGGTGGCATCCGCTATGGCAAACGGTACATTGATGATCTTGGCCAGTGTCTGGGCCAGGTAAGTCTTACCGGAACCGGTAGGGCCTACCATGATAATATTACTCTTTTGCAGCTCCACATCATTCAGATCCTTGGGAGCCGTTACTCTTTTGTAATGATTGTACACCGCAACGGAGAGGACTTTTTTGGCCTCCTCCTGTCCGATGACGTATTCATCCAGGAAGTTCTTGATCTCCTTGGGTTTCAGAAGGTTAATGTCGGGACTCGCAGTCTCTTCCACTTCTTCATCTTCCAGTTCTTCCTCCAGGATGTCTGCGCAGATGTCTACGCACTCATCACAGATATATACCCCTGCAGGTCCCGCGATCAGCTTGCGGACCTGACTCTGGGTCTTGTTACAAAATGAACATCTGATGTCATTTCCGGAATTTTTTCCTGCCATTATTATACTCCTGTTATTTTATCTCCTTCCGAAGACGCCGCTTTTGCGTCGTAGGAAACGCGAGCCAAATTTCAGATTTGGCTCTGCGATAAAAGCTACTTTGTGCCGTATGCGGCACAAATAGCTGTGTAAAAAATATGCTATCAAGCATATTTTTTACACTATGCCTCGTGGAAGGTGATCACCTTATCGATCAGACCATACTCACAAGCTTCCTCAGCGCTTTTCCAGTTATCTCTCTCGGTGTCTGCGCAGATGGTCTCATAATCCTTGCCGGTGTTCTCAGCCAGCATACGGTTCAACTTCTCCTTGGTACGAAGAATATGCTTTGCTGCGATCTCAATCTCGGTAGCCTGACCCTGTGTTCCACCCAGTGGCTGATGAATCATAATTTCTGCATTGGGCAGTGCAAAACGCTTGCCCTTGGCACCGCCTGCTAAAAGGAAAGCTCCCATGCTGGCTGCCATACCAATACATACGGTGGACACATCGCACTTGATATATTTCATGGTATCATAAATTGCCATACCTGCAGTAACGCTTCCGCCCGGGCTGTTGATATACAAATGGATATCCTTATCCGGATCCTCTGCTTCCAGGAACAGCAGCTGTGCTACAATGATGCTGGCAGAAGTCTCATTGACTTCCTCTCCCAGAAAAATGATTCTGTCCTTCAACAGTCTGGAATAAATATCATAAGACCGCTCACCTTTGCTGGTCTGTTCAATGACGTAAGGTACTAAACTCATATTCTAAAACCTCCATTGCTTCTGATTAATATTACTATCGTATCCTACTTATCAGGCTTTTTCAACGAGATTCCGAAGATTTAATAAAAATTTAAAAGAAAGCGTATCCCCACCTCCCTGCGGATGTGGGAATCCGCTTTCTCTTTCTATCGTATCTTAAAGCATATATTATGCTTCTTCGGGCTTCTCTTCTGCTGCCTTTTCCTTCTTGGTGGTCTTCTTGGCTGCAGCCTTTGCTTCCTTAGCGTTGTCTACGATGAAATCAGCTGCCTTTCTTACACAGATATCTTCCTTCACCTGCTTAGCGCCCTGCTCACCCAGAAGCTCTTTTACCTTGTCAGCTTCCATCTGGTAAGCTTCTGCCATGCTCTTAACTTCAGCTTCGAAGTCTTCCTCGGTAGCTTCCATCTTCTCAGCAGCTGCTACAGCTTCCAGAACCAGACGGGACTGGATTCTCTTCAGTGCTTCGGGCTTCAGCTGCTCCATCATGGTCTGAGCGGTCAGGCCGGTGAACTGCATGTACTGCTCCAGAGTGATTCCCTGTGCCTGGATTCTCTGTGCAAAGTTCTCTAACAGCTGTCTCTGCTGGGTCTCTAACATAGCATCGGGGATCTCCATCTGAGCGTCTGCGATCACTGCATCCAGAACTGCCTCTTCCTTGGCAATCTTAGCTTCCTCTTCCTTCTTGGAAGTCAGCTTCTTCTGTACATCTTCTCTATACTCAGCCATAGTATCGAAATCGGATACCTCGCTTGCGAACTCGTCATCCAGATCAGGAAGCTGCTTCTCCTTGATCTCCTTAACGGTGCACTTGAATACTGCAGGCTTGCCTGCCAGCTCGGTTGCATGATAATCCTCAGGGAAGGTTACGTTTACTTCGGTCTCCTTGTTCAGTTCAGCACCAACCAGTGCCTCTTCAAAACCGGGAATGAAGGAACCGGAACCGATGGTCAGGGGATAGTTCTCACCCTTGCCGCCCTCAAATGCAACACCGTCTACAAAACCTTCGAAATCGATAACGGTCATATCGCCGTCCTTAACAGCACGGTCTTCCACGCTGATGGTTCTGGCATTGCTCTCACGCTCTCTGTTGATCTCAGCGTCGATATCCTCATCGCTTACCTTAACGTCGATCTTGTCAACCTTCACACCCTTGTATTTGCCAAGAGTAACTTCAGGCTTCAGAGCAACCTCTGCGGTAAAGATGAAAGGCTTGCCGGCCTCTAACTGGGTCACATCGATCTTCGGAGAAGATACGATCTGCTCCTCACACTCTTCCAGAGCCTTATCGTAAGCATCGGGAATCAGTGCGTTTGCTGCATCCTCATAGAATACGGACTTGCCGTACATCTGCTCGATCATCTTACGGGGAGCTTTGCCCTTACGGAAACCGGGAATGCTGATCTTGTTCTTATTCTTCTGGTAAGCACCTTCGATTGCCTTCTCCAGTTCTTCAGCAGATACTTCGATGGTCAGCTTGGCCATGTTTTTCTCTAACTTTTCAACCTGTAAACTCATTATAACATTTCCTCCTTTATACCCTTGCGGGTCTGTATCCAGTCGCAGTCATTTTGCAATTATAGCATAAGTTGGAGGAATTGACAACCTTTTTATTTTGGGGCTTTTTGCGCATCCGGGGCATACAGGCACTTCGTGCTGACTCCGGGGATCATTCCCAGCTTCCCCGACAGGGCACTGACTTTTTCCTGGGGGGCATCCATGACCACACTGATGATGTTCATCTGCTTTTCATGATAAGGTATCCCCATTCTGCCGATGATATATTCCCCATATTCGTGTAAAAGTCCGTTGATCCTTATCGCCGCCTCCGGATCCTCCACAATAATGCCGATCAGGGTCACTCTTGTATTTTCCGTACCTTTTTCCATATCGGTCTTCCTCCTGTGGTTTCTATATCTGCATCTGCGTCATTTCCGAAAATTCTTCTCCGGTTCTGATATGAGTAGCTATCATCACGATCCGGCCTCTCGTCTTCCTCCGGATATAGTCTTCGGCCTTTTTGCGGTTTTCTTCATCCAGTCCGGTAAAAGGCTCATCCAGCAGAACACACTGCGCTCCAGCCTCCATGGCCCGTACCAGAGACACTCTCCGTTTCATGCCTCCCGATAGTTCGTGGCAGGGCTGATCCAACGCTTCTTCCGGCAACAACTGCGTCAATGCCGTTCTCGCCTGTGAAGCATCTCCCAGGATCATTTCCAGATTCTTCACGGCACTACAGTCTTCACACAAACGATCCTCCTGGAATTGCATGGCAAAAGCATCCATTTCCGACACTTCTCCCTCCTCCGGCCGCTCCAGTCCGCACAGACACCGGAAAAAAGTGGTCTTGCCACTGCCGGAAGGGTTATCCAGTACATACGGTTCCCCGCTGTGAAATTCGTGATCCACATGTCGGAAGATCCATTGATTGTGAAAACTTTTTCCAAGATTCCTTACACATAGGGTGCGCTGTTCTCTACCAGCGATTTTCTGTGGCATGGAGGGATCCTTACAGGCAGGCTCCCACCGGAAAAAGACTTCAATTCCGTAGAATATTATTTTTTCAAAAAATACACTGAGTACTACGATCACCGCTGTCCAGGCAAACAGATCCGCCGTATCCAGATAAATCTTCGCCAGATACAGTGCTCCACCGATGGAATGACTGGGAGTGCCAATCACTTCCGCCGCCACTCCGGACTTCCAGCACATTCCCAGAGATAGCTGAAACGCGCTGAGCAAAAAAGGCTTTAACGCCGGACGGTAAATGTAGAAGAACTGAGTACCAAGGGGAAGGCGGAATACCTCCGCCATCTCTAACAGCCCTCTGTCCGCGCTCTTTAGTCCTTCCAGCGTATTCAGGTAAATATTCGGAAATACTACCAGAAAACAGATAGCCACCGCCAGCATGGAAGACCCCCACCAGATCAGCAAAAGCACTGCAAATACCGCTACCGGTACTGCCTTGCAGAATACCATGAAAGGACGCAGGACTTCTTCCGCCAGCGGATAACGGTAGCTGATGGCCGCCAGAAGAAGTGCCAATACCGCCCCCAGCATAAAGCCGAAGGCGATCCGCCACAGCGAATCAAAGGCACTCCGCCAGAACTCCACCTGCCCGGCCAGAGTAAGTAGTGCCTGCAATGCCTGCAAAGGTGTCACCACCAGCAGGAAATTGTCCACACACATTGCCAGAATCTGCCATACTCCCAGCCAGAACAACAGTATTATAAATTTTTTAACGTATATTTTACCCTTATTCTGCATCATAATAGAAATCGGATTCCGGAAGTCCGCCACCTATGGACAGGGAATCCTGGTGGAACAGTACGTCAAGGTATCCGGAAAGTGCCTGCTTCATTTCAGCTTTGTCAATATAGGTAATGTTGCAGTTCGGAATTGCTTTCTGAGCAATGGGCTCTTTGGCTACGATCTGGGCTTCCACTGCCAGTGCAGCACCGGTGGCAGGGTCTGCATTGATGTCTTCCGCACTTGCCTTATGATCTTCCATAAAGGATTTCACTGCTTCTTCGTTCTCCTCGAGGAATTCCTTGCGAACCACCGTTACACCGGTGACCATGCTGCTGCCGTCCTCTCCCTGTACCTTATTCCACTCTTCGTTTAAGTCGAAGATCACCTTCAGTGCATCATTCTGCATGCAGGCTGCGGTAACAAAAGGCTGGGGCAACAGGCCGATGGCTGTGGGATCTTCTGCCAGTACAGATGCCACCTCTGTTGCTTCGGATTTATACTCCAGTATCACGTCATCCGCAGACATACCATTTGCTGTCAGCAGGTACTGCAATACATAGTCCGGTGTGGTTCCTTTTCCAGTCAGATAAATGGTCTTACCCTTTAGATCGGTAAAGTTTGTCAGACCGTCTTCTCCGGATACCATATAAAGTACACCCAGAGTATTGATATCAATGACTTCCACACCGCCCTGTGTCTTATGATAGAGAACGCTTGCCACATTGGCGGGTACCAGTGCAATGTCCAGATCTCCCTTTACCATCAGCGGCAGGATCTCATCTGCACCAGTAGCCATCTGGAATTCATAGGTATTGGCAGTCTCACCCTTGTCTGCTTTATTCATTAAAAATAAAAGTCCTAATGAGGTCGGTCCCTTTAAGGATGCCACACGTACCAACGTGCCATCCGCGGTCTCCGTATTTTCTGCTGTGGCTTCTGTGCCATCCGCAACGGTTTCCGTACTCTCCACCGTTTCAGTGGGCTGTACGCTCTCCGTTGCCAGATCTTCCGATACTGTTTCCACACTCTGTGCCTGTCCGCATCCGGCAAGACCGCTGCACAACAGTCCAAGAGTCAGTGCAAGTGCCAGAGTTTTTGTGATTTTTGTTTTCTTTTTCATTGTTTTTTCGCCTTTCTGTCATAAAATGATGTCGGGGTCAAAAGCCCCCGACTTTGATGCCTACGGATTGTTCCGTGCTA
>ERZ835051.104-NODE-104-length-84624-cov-4.852014_pt1 | contig 84624 bp, 52 predicted proteins | sample MGYA00519575_ERZ835051 | MGnify/ENA primary metagenome ERZ835051 (study PRJEB31850, sample SAMEA3708769) | human gut metagenome | biome: human gut; feature: human-associated habitat; material: faeces | place: China | collected 2014 ... | reverse complement strand
TAATTTATATATTCTATTTTTTTGGTTTATTTAAGTTATCTTAAATCTAAGAGTTCCTATATATTCTTTATTATAATTATAATTTAATTTGCTTCGGTTGGGGGCAGAAGCATTAAAAATCAAACACTTATGAGAACACAAATTTTATTGAAAATGAAGCTGATAAGTTTTTGCTTGTTGGTTTTGAATTTTACTTCTTGGGCTTCAGAGCCTGTAGTTATTGAAGTGCAGACTGCCGGGAGTTTATCTTCTCTTATAGAGGAAAGCCAGAAAAATCAGATCACCGACCTTACTGTTACCGGAAATCTGGATGGGACGGATATTCGTTTTATTCGTGAGATGGCGGGTAGAGATTCAGACGGAAAAGAAACTGAAGGAATATTGGCGACATTGAATTTGGCAGGTGCGACAATAGTTTCAGGGGGTGACTATTATTATAAAGAATACTTTGAATATAAGACATCGGACAATGAGATAGGAGAAAATATGTTTATTAATTGCAATCTTTCTTCTATTGTGATGCCGGATAATATTACCGTAATCGGTACGGGAGCTTTTAAGGGGTGTGTCAACTTGGTTTCAGTTTCGATACCGGAGAAAGTAACAAATATAAAATCGAGTGCTTTTGAAGGGTGTTCTCAATTAGAGTCAGTTGTTTTCCCTCAGAATATTACGGAGCTGGGTGGCCAGTCGTTTAAGGGATGTAAGGCTCTTAAGACATTTACTTTTCCTAAAGTGACATCTCTTGCGGATGAAATTCTTAGCGGTTGTGATGCTCTTGTTTCGGTAACGATACCGGAAACTGTAACGGCCGTAGCCTCTTTGGTCTTTGCCGGATGCATGAAATTGGCAGAGATACATGTTGCCGCATCTTTGCCTCCTGATATTGGATGGAGTTGGCAACCCTTTCAAAATGTAGATAAGAATACTTGTAAATTATTTATTCCGGCCGGCTCTCTTGCTTCTTATAATTCTGCAAAGGAGTGGGGGGATTTTACCAATAAAATAGAAGAAGACGGAGAAATAGAACCTAAGATTGTGGAAGTTGCAGAAGCCGGAACATTATCGACTTTTATTTCTGTGGGCGAAAAAAATGTGATAAAAGACTTGACGGTGATCGGAGATTTGAACGGGACGGATATTCGCTTCATTCGAGAAATGGCAGGTCGGACTTATGATGATAAGGAGTGTGCCGGTAGTTTGGAAATTTTGGATTTGTCGCAAGCTAATATTGTAGAGGGTGGTGAACCGTATTTTTATATGTACAGTGAGTTTCGCACTAAAAATGATGAGTTTTCGGTTTATTTTTTCAAGGGGTGTAAACTGAAAACGATAGAGTTTCCTCAAAGTTTGAAAGTTATTGGAAATGCCGCATTTTCTGAATGCTATAATTTATCCGGGAAAATTATTATTCCGGAAGGGGTTACTACCGTAGGAGTTTCTTCTTTTGAAGCAACAGCAATAGAATCTGTCGAACTACCGTCTTCGTTGGTTACCGTTACGGATGGTTCTATGATTATAGATGCAATCGGAGCTCATGCTTTTGAAAATTGTCGTTCTTTAAGAGAAATAAATATTCCTGAAAGTGTAACGACAATACAGGCTTCAGTGTTTAGCGGTTGTACCAGCCTTACGACAATAACATTGCCTAAAGGGATTATCTCAGTGCTCGGGAATGCTTTTCAAGACTGTACCGGATTAAAAGAAATACGGGTTCATGCTTCTATACCGCCTAAAGCATACTATCAGGCCTTTTATAGAGTAGATACAGAAACTTGTAAACTTATGGTTCCGGAAGGAACAAGAGATGCTTATAAAAAAGCTGATGAATGGAAAGAGTTTGATATCCAAGAAGATGCTACTTTGGGTATCGAAGAGGATGAAATAAATAATGATAGTGTAAAAGTATATGCTGTTCAGAATGGTGTTGTTATAGAGTCGTCAGGATCGATTCCGGTAAATGTTTACTCAATTTCTGGAAATCTTCTATATGAAGGATTATCTGATAATAAATCGTATATTGAATTGGAGCAAGGTCTGTATATTGTAAAGGCCGGAGATGTAACTACTAAAGTCGTGATAAAATAAGCATTTGGTTAATGTAAATAACGGAATCCGGCCGATATTATATACCGGTCGGATTCTTTCTATATTTATTATAATTCTATTGTTTTGGTGTATGTTTCTCCGAATCGATTGATGACTTCGATTTTAATTTCTTTTGCTGTAGAGGAAGGTTTTGCCCGGAATAGATGGTCCGTTCTATAAACTTTTACTCTGCCGGAATCGATGAAATCCTGATCGATATCCGAGAATTGTTCCATTGATCCTTTCAAAATATCGTCTTCATACCAATTTATTTTATAGGTATTATCCCAATCCCAAACGTTTGCGACGATATATTCTGCTTGAGAGGAAAATTCTCCGGGTTTATATATTTTGAATTGATAGTTCAAATCGTGACCTGTCGGCTTAAAGTGCCAGCGAATATTATCTCCATCTACATCGACGATCATGTATCCGTTCGGAGTACCGCAACGACTGCTATTTCCTTGCCAATGAAATCCGCATGCCGCTCCTACATTGTGTTCGTAAATATTATTTGCCAAGATTTCATTTTTATGAAAGTGGGTGTGTCCCGAGAAAATATGTACGTTGAACTTTTGGAGTATAGTTAAAACGCTTTTTGCATTGGATTGACTGTCTTTGAGCATCTTAAATAGGGGAACATGTACATTTAAAAATACCGTACTTCCGGGTTTTACATAGCTCAAATCTTTTTTTAGCCATTCCAGTTGTTCTTTTAAGAAACGAGTATTGTATTTTTTATTTCCCAAGTAATCGATATCTTTCATGCAAATGATATGAATGTCTCCTATATTCAGAGAATAGTCTGTCGGTCCGAAAAAAGATTCGTATTCATGCTCTGCATATTTCTTCTTGTTTCCTGTATGGCTGAATGCCGCAAATTTTTGATCGAAGTCATGGTTGCCTATAACATGCATCATAGGGATGTTCCATGAAGCGACAGCACTGGTGTATAATGGGTATAGGTGTAGAGCATCACTGACAATGTCTCCTTCAACAAACCCATAAACATCTCCTTGTTTGGTATTTAAAAATTTTTTCACATCGGGGACAGTTTCTGTAAAGAAACGGACAAAGTGAAAATCGTTCTTAGGCTGAGGGTCTGAAAAAACGAGATAGGTGAACTTTTTTTCGATCCGTTCTCTTTTCTTTAATGTAAAATTATACGAGTCTGAACTTTTTTCTTTTTTTATCGGTTTATAAAATTCTATAAGGTTCAGTTCGTTAACCGGAATATAATAGTCGGCCGGAACTGAAATGCTGATATGGCGGCATTTTTCTATATCGGTAGGCAATGAGTACGTTCCGTTTTGGTCGGTAACTGTAAAATTTATGCCATTATTGACTACTACACCGGGTATAGGACGGTTTTGTGTATCTACGACTTTCCCTTTTATAGGAGTTTGGGCTTGGGAGGCTTGGTTCACAGTCCAAAAACCGAATATTCCGAGCCAAAGCAATACTAATTTTAATTTTTTCATTTTCTGATTGATTTGTTTTGCGATGAAATAACCAATATTTTATTATGCTTTAACAAGTTTTATTTGTTTAAAGATGTTTATTAAGAGAGACGTTTCCTTTGTAGAGGACAGTTCTTCTTCTAATGCTTTTGTGTCGGGCTCGTATATGATCGTGTTGGCACAATCCAGTATATAACATAATAGCTTTGAGGCTTTTTCTTTTGTCATTTTCCCCTTTTTTACTGATTTTATTACATACTTGTTTATTTTCGTTACAGCGTGATAAACTGCCGGTTTGGCAAATTCTACGGTCGTATTGGAAAAACCGATGTTTTGGTCATATACACGAGTATAGTTTGTCTGGAAAGCACTCCATTTAGAAGCACAAGGTTCTCCCAGATAATGGGGAATATTGAATGTGCTTTTATTTTCACTCTCATATATCAGAAAAGTGTATTTCTTTTTGGAAATTTCTTTTTTCTCAGAATCTATATTTTCTACATTTTTTTTTGAAATGATCTCATTTGCTGTTTTATCGAGACAAAAGCAAGGAAGGGTTAGCCCCCAGAGACAAATTATAATTATTGTTTTCATAATCTATTGGATAAAGTTTCTATTGTTGCCAAATAAGTTTTATCGTAAAATTATCACCACCCATATTTTCTTTGGCTTTCTGATAATTTTTTAAATTGGTCCGTTGTAAAATTGCCGGATATTTGAGACGGTGCGCTATTTCTTGATTTTCGGGGATTCCGTCACCTTTGGGAATATGGGGAAGTCCGGTACGATTATATTCAAACCACTGTTGATAGTCACAGAAATAGAGGGCAAAGTATTTTTGAGTCATAATTCTTTCTAATGTTCCATTATACGCAGTTTCCGGATTATCGAAATAATTTTCTTGCATTACTCCTCCCCATTGCTCGATAGATGCTTTTACTCCATTTTCATAAGCCATCCGGGGATCTTCACTGATAATCCCTTTTTGGGCTAATTCAGCTTTGATAAAGGATAATTCTGCATACGACATCAAGACTAGTTTCATAGGGGCGGTAGCTAACGTTTTGGGAGGAGCTGAGGCTTTCCCGCTTGGCTGTACAGCAAAACCTGCCGGCCATCCGATATAATCATCCCCTTGTTTTGTCGCGAATACCGGAAGTCTCGGATCGTTCCAAGTCTTTAACGTATTAATGACAAATTCGGAACATGCCCGATAACCGGATATATTATTAGGTCTGTCCAAAGGCCCTTCTTGAGGATATACTCCGGATATATTGACCCATGCCGCATCATCGTTCGATTCGAAAATAGGGTAGGCATCAGGGTCGTTTATTATTTTTTGTATCTCGGTTTCTGCATCGAATTCCGGAGCATTCAGCAGTTTTAATAAAATCCGCAACCGCAATGAATTTCCGAATTTTTTCCATTTCAAGATACCTGTCCCGTCAGTAGTCATATAAAGTAAATCTCCCGATGTATTGTATCTTAGATTGTCGGATGTGTCGAATAATGAATTGGCTTCTTCCAATTCTTGTAAAATATGTTTATATATATCCGTTTGTTTATCGAAAGCGGGATAATAAATCTGTTCATCGCCACGGCAGGCTTCGATATACGGGACATCGCCAAAAGTCGAAACCAGAATATCGAACATATAGCATTGCAACACTTTCGATACCGCTTGATAGTTCGGCTCATTTAATGTTACAGCCTCTTTTTCCATGGCTTTAGCATTTGCCAGCCATTGATAGTAGGTACTCCACGTATTATCTCCTTCACTGTCGGAGACATACCACCATCCCAGACCGTTCGTTCCCCGATAGTCGATGACATTTCCCATCAATTCATAAGTATAGTCGTTGAACCGTTTCCAACCGAAAATAGATATATTGTATAGTATCGGGTCTAAGAAAGAGCCCGGATTGGCTTCATTGAGTCGGGTAGGGTCTGCATTCAATTCGTCAAACGGCGTGCATCCCGATAGCAGACAGCCGACAATAGTCCCTCCTAATAAAATGTTTTTAATGCTTTTTTTCATATAGATATTTTTTGATCAATTAAAAACTCACATTTAAATTCACGCCGAAAGAACGAGTCGAAGGTAATGAGCCGGCTTCGATTCCGACAACGATATTACCTCCATCCAATGCCGCTGTTTCAGGATCAAAAACCGGATAATCCGTAAAGCAGAAGAGGTTTCTTCCGTATAAAGCAATAGAAGCTTGGCTTAAAGGAGTCTTGCGGAGTAATTTTTTATCGAATTCGTATTCTATACGTATTTCCCGTATTTTTAAGAACGACGCATCGAATAAACTTGCTTCTACGTTTTGATCATAATATTCTTTGTAGTAAACTTGAGCTGTGACGAGTTTTGTGTTCGGGCTATAAGAGCCATCTGCGTTTTCTACGACTCCCGGGGCAACAACATATAATCCTCCTATCGGGGATAATCCTGCATCAGCTATGCGGGGATCGTCTCCTGCAATATAAAGGGGAGTTCCCGGTAACCGGCCGTTTAGTGTAGCCTTAATTTTTCCTTGAATACCCAATCTCATATTGGTTGCGGAGAATATTTTTCCGCCGTATTGTCCGTCAATGAGTATGCCTAATGTGAAGTTTTTATATTTAAACTCATTGTACCACCCGGCTTTCCATGCAGGATAAGCACTTCCGGCATATTCTATTTCATCGGTCAATACCGGTAATCCCGATTCGTCTATGATCATTTGTCCGTCTTCTGTCCGTTTAAATTTGTATCCCCAAATATCTCCGACCGTACCGCCGACTCTACCTATGATAGAAGCAGGACCGATTTTACTGATCAACTGGTTTTCATCGGCAGTTTCCGATAGAGACAGTATCTTATTTTTGTTTTTTGACCAGTTGAATCGGGTTGTCCATCTGAAATCATTTGTTATTACCGGCATGGCGTTTAATTCTATTTCATACCCCATATTCTGCACTTCCCCTGAATTGATGGTTGCTTTGGAATATCCGGTTGTGGGATCCATCGGAGCATCCAGAATTTGATTTTTTGTTCTATTGAGATAATATGAGAAATCTATACCTAAACGGTTATTGAAAGTCCTGAAATCCATTCCTACTTCGTAGTTGGTTGAAATTTCAGGTTTGAAGTCAGCGTTAAATAGTGTCGATGGCAATTTTACAGAACCTGCGAAATTGGTCGTTTCGTAATATTGCGAAGTTTTATATGGGTCGGTATCGTTCCCGACTTGGGCCCATGATGCCCGTAGTTTGAGCAGATTGATTTTATCCGGCATCATTATCCATTCATTCAACAGTGTGCTTACCGAGACAGAAGGATAAAAGAACGAATTATTTTTTTTCGGTAAAGTAGAAGACCAGTCATTGCGTCCAGTTATATCCAAAAATAATTTATTTTTATATGCTAAGTTTGCAGTAAAGTAAATGCTGTTCACACGTTTGTTAAGAATTTTCTGATCCCATTCGATAGAAGATATCGCATTTGCCAGTTTATAAACTCCGGGAGTAATCAATCCATTGGCTGCATTAGACAGCATATTTACTTTATACACCATCATATTTCCACCCGCAGCAGCATTTAATGTGAGTCCGTTGGAAAAGCTGTTGTGGTATGTCAGTAAAACATCGCTGTTCAACTCGTAGTTGAAAATATTTTGTGTTTTGAAATAACCTTTGGCAAATCCGACGGTACTTACCGGACGGTGTTGTTCCCGTATATCGTTTTCCATTTGAAAAGCCGAGCGAATCATAAAATCAAAATGATTGTTGAGTTTTAAATTGGCTGAAAGCATCGATATGTTGGAGTGTTTTTCTGTCGGGTTTACACATTCGTACAATGTTAGGAAAGGGTTACCTATATTTTTACTGAACGGTTGTGATTGGGTGACGTTCTCTTCTCCTTTTATCCACATGGTACGGTACCAGTCTAAATCGATACTCGGATTTTGGAATATCAGGAAATAGGCAATAGAATTGCTGCTATATCCTACCGAAGGAAGATTGTCGCTTTTACGCCAAGTATAAGTGGTGCGATAGTTAAGACTTAATAATCTGGAAACCTGTTGCTGTCCGGATAATGTAGCTGTGACCCGTTGAAAACCGGTATTCGGCAATATCCAGTTATTTTTCATATGTGTCAGGGATGCCCTTACCGATCCCCGATCGTTGTTCCCTGATATGGAAAGCGAATTGGTCGTTGTATAGCCTAACCGGAACAAGTCTTTGCGGTTGTTTTTATAGGCTCTCCATGGTGTAGGCTCATCGGCCCGGTCTTGTTTGTCTTTATCATATTGATAGAATAACTGTCCTTCGAACCGAGGTCCGAAAGCACTGCTTGTTCCTCCGTTTCCGGTGTATGTGCCATCGGGAGCATCACCGTAGGAATAATAGTGTTGTCCGGCATATATACTGCCTTCCGGTCCTATATTGGTAGCTTGCCCTTGTCCGAATTCATATTGATAATCCGGCCACATCAAGACATTCTCGATGCTTGTATTCGAAGAGAATGAAACTCCCAACTTTTTGTCTTGTTCGCTACCGTTTTTAGTTGTGATCATAATGACACCGTTTGCAGCTCGAGAGCCGTATAACGCAGTCGCGCTGGCACCTTTCAGCACTTGTATGTTGGCTATGTCTTCAGGATTCAGATCTGAAAAACCGTTTCCGAAGTCGATTGACGCTTCCGATGTGGCAGCAAGGGCGTTTCCTGAATTGAGCATAGGAGCACTCATCGGGACTCCGTCTACAACAATCAGGGCATTGTTTCCGCCTTGATTCAGAGAAACGTCTCCACGTAAAGAAATTCTTGTGGAGCCTAATGGACCGGACGGGGCATTAATGCTCAGTCCGGCAACTTTCCCTACTAACCCTTGTGACCAGTTGGTTGAGATGGCTTTGGTAATATCATCTCCTTCCAGTTTTGTGGTTGAATACCCTAATCCACGTTCGTTTCTTTTAATGCCTAAAGCTGTTACAACGACATCGTTCAAAGAGACATTCTTCTCTTTCAATCGGATCGTCCCATTCTGTTTCATTTTTTCGTATGGAATGTTTTTTGTTTCATAACCTAAAAAATTGAATACAATTATGTCAGTATTCTTAGGTGTTCCTTTGCATGTTAGAGAAAAATTCCCGTCAATATCCGTTATCGTTCCCTGATTTGTTCCTTTTACCGAAACGTTGACTCCTGTAAGCGGTAAATCGTTTTTATCGATAACTTTTCCTTTAATGACTGTCTGTGCATGGACTGTCAGTGCCATTAAATTCAATAAAAGAATGAAAGCTTTTTTTGTCATAATGGTGTATTTTTTTGATACGTCAAAAGTATCTGACGGATATTTTTATAGTATGACTTTTCTGTGAAAAAAATATTGCTTTTAGATTACAAAAGAAAGTTTTGGAAAGTGTAATATCTTATATGATAGATATATAAGGGAAATATCGGACCGGATTTTTGGAAGGACTATTGAAGGATCAAAAGGTATTTATGGGAGAACGGTAAAAAAATCGCATTCTCTTATAGGGGTTATTACAGATTCCTGTGTCATACAATTGAATGTACCGGAAAAACATTCTGATATTTTACGGTACTTATAAACTTGAAATAATTATTTGCCGGGACCGGCCATTCCGGCAATAAATAAAAGAAGATAACAGATTATAAATCTAATCAGCATGAAGTACAGAGAAATAGAAAAATCAATTAGTAAGTTGTGGCGACTTGCATTCTTTATTTTCATTTTATCATTTGGTGTTCATTCGCAGATTTATGCTGCCGAACAAGACGGAAAGATTACACTTTCGTTTTCGGATATTCCTCTTCGGGAAGCTCTTTTACGTATAGAAAAGGTAAGTGATTATACATTTTTTTATGATGAAAAGAATGTAAATGTAAATCAAAAGGTTAGTCTGGATGTAAAGGATGTAAATATGCAAAGTCTCATGACAGCCCTTTTGAAGGATACGAATCTGGATTTTGAAATATCGAATCGTCAGATAGTCCTTCTTTCTAAAAGAAGCTCAGGATCGAAGACGGCAAAACGTCATATATCCGGAGTCGTAAAGGATGAGAAAGGGGAAACTGTTATCGGTGCCAGCGTGGTAGTAGAAGGTACTACCACCGGTACTGCAACAGATATAGACGGGAGATATGCTTTAGACGTTCCTGTAGGTGCAAAACTGAAAATTACGTATGTGGGCTATCGTCCGTTTAGTGTTGAAATTAAAGATCAGACTACCGTCGATGTAACTTTAGAAGAAGATAATAAAGTCCTTTCAGAGGTTGTGGTAACGGCTCTGGGTATCAAAAGAGAGAAAAAGATGTTGGGTTATTCGGTACAGGACATCAAGGCCGATGAATTGAACACGACTGGAGATGCTTCTGTTACAAGTGCCTTGCAGGGTAAAGTTGCCGGCCTTCAAATGAATACTTCAAGTACCGGTCTTGGCGGTTCTACAAAGATTACTATAAGAGGAAACTCTTCTTTGACAGATAATAACCAGCCTTTATGGATTGTCGATGGTGTTCCTTTTACTGATAACAATACTTCTGGTGCTTCTTTTTACGGGGGAATCGACCGAGGAGGAACATCTATCGATATTAATCCCGATGATATAGAGTCTATTTCGGTTTTGAAAGGACCGAATGCCGCGGCTCTTTATGGTTCTCGTGCCGGTAATGGGGTGATTCTCGTAACGACGAAAAAAGGAACAAAGAAAGATGGATTCGGGGTTAGCTATAATGGTACATTTACTTGGAGTGTAGTGGGCGAGACCCTCGATATGCAGGATAAGTACGGACAAGGAGAGGGCGGTGTATATAAAGACTCTCCATTTAGTTATGGTGCACCGTTGAACGGACAAATGGTGACGGCATGGAACGGTCAAGAGATGCCCTATACTCGTTACGGGAATCCTTTGAGAGATTATTTTAATACCGGTTTTGCTCAAAATCATAGTGTTTCGGTAGGGAATGTAACAGAAAAATCCAATTTTCGGGCTTCGTTCGGATATAATGGCAATGACGGATTGTTTAAGGGTGAGACTTTGGATAAGATTACGGTGGATATGAAAGCCGGAACTGAATTGAACAAGTATCTTTCTATGGAAGGAAAAGTTTCGGTTTCCCGGACGAAAGCAGAAAACAGACCTTATTACGGTTTAGGTGGAGAAGTCGCTCAGTTGCTTTCTATCCCGAACAATATTCGTCTTTCTGATCTTCAGCAATATACGACAGCCGAGAAAATGCATGTAAATTGGTACGGACCTACACTCGAATACCTTAATCCGTATTATGTGCGTCATCAATTGCAAAATTCGGATGAACGTTGGCGTGCTTTCGGGTATTATAACGCCCGGATCAATTTTACGGATTGGTTGCATTTTTCGGCAAAATATGCTTTTGATTACTACCGTACCCGTTTATATGATTCTGATTTGGGGAATGGGGTAGGTATAACTTCTGTAACGCAACAGACGAATGACGGCATGTCACGAGGAGAGGAAAACTTCTTTGAACAGAATGCGGAATTTATGTTGAATGGAGATAACCGCATCGGATCGGATTTCAGAATCGGATATACGCTTGGTGCCAACTTCATGTACCAGAATTATGAGAGTCTTTCTGTCGGGGTACGTAATATGTTATCGAAAGATCAATGGATATTCAATACGGGAGCGTTATTGAATACGGCAGATAATAGCGGTTATGAAAGAGCTACCAATTCGGTATTCGGATCTTTGCAGTTGGCTTTTAGGGAGTATCTTTCGTTAGACTTGACAGCTCGTAACGACTGGTCTTCTACATTGCCGGTTCGTAATAACTCATTTTTTTATCCTTCTGCCAACTTAAGTTTTGTCGTTTCTGATTTTGTCAATTCATTGGATGGTCACCAAATGCCTGCATGGTTCAATTTTGCCAAGGTCCGTGTCTCTGCAGCACAAGTGGGAAAAGATACAGATCCTTATCAATTGGTGAATACGGTGAAATATAAATATGAGAACGGTGTTCGTGTACTCGATCAAAGCGGAGGAAAAATCAAGGCGAACGATAACTTGAAACCCGAGATATCTTCTTCTTATGAAGGCGGTTTAGAGATGAAATTCCTTCAGAACAGATTGGGATTTGATTTTACCTACTATTATAGCCGGACCAAGAACCAGATCATGAGTATTCCTGCAGCTTCTCCATGGACGGCACAATGGATCAATGCCGGTTTGATTACGAATAAAGGATTCGAATTGATGGTTTATGCTACTCCTGTGCAGACAAAAGATTTTACGTTCGATATAAATGTAAACTTGTCGAAGAACTTATCTACGGTAGAAGAACTGTATGAGGGCAAGGATTATGTTTTCTTTGACGGAGACGATAATTTCCCTGTATGGGTTGGGGCAGTTGCCGGAGGCAAATTGGGAGATATATATGCCCGTCATCTTCTTAAAAGAAATGACAAAGGTGAATTGATATTGAAAGACGGCCTTCCTCAAGATAATAATGAAGCAGATTTAAATTATATTTTGTCTCATCCGATAGGAAATATACAACCGGATCTGTTGATGTCGGTAACTCCGACCTTTTCTTACAAAGGGTTTACGCTGTCAGCAATGTTCGATATGAAATTCGGAGGAGATATTGTCTCTATTTCTGAGGGTATGGCAACAAATGCCGGTACTGCAGAGCGCACGGAAAACCGGGGATCGGAAGATAACGGCTGGAAAATTTTATTGCCCGGTGTAAAAGAAGACGGGACTCCTAACGACGTTTGGTGCAATGCTCAGTCTTACTATCAGAAAATCGGTCTTAATAAAACGAACGGAAATGCTGAAGAATTTGTATATGACGCTTCGTATATTAAACTTAAAGAACTTTCTCTCGGATATAATTTTTCGAGAAAACTGTTGAAGAAGACTCCCTTTACGTCATTACGTTTATCTTTTGTAGGTCGTAATCTCGGTTTTTTGATGAAACATGCTCCGGGAAATCCCGACGGGGGATATAATACCAGCATGTTTTCTCAAGCAATTGACTTTACGTCAGTACCTTATACTCGTACATTCGGATTTTCTGTCAATATCGGATTTTAATTTATAACAGCCAATATATCATGAAATATAAATCAGTTTTAACCAGAATAATGATTGCCCCTTTATTTTTGGGGTTGGTAACATCTTGTTATGATTTAGGAGAACTCAATGAAAATCCTTATGAGATTAAAGATGCTACCGTAGGAGGAAATGACACAGATACCGGTGATGACGGGACGAAGTATTCCGATATCAATATCGACTTTAAAGTGTCAAAAGAGGATTCGCTCGCATTACAGTCGGAATTGGCTTCTGCAGCTTCGACTTTCCGGAATTTCATTTACGAGGGATATTATAATGATTATCAGATTACGACCAATCTTAGTCATGATATTTATGCCGGTTATGTTGCTAATAACCAGAAAAATCATGCAGGAAATTCTCCTGACTATAATTATACTGACGGTTGGTCGGGTAAAAGATGGGAACATTTTTATAATGACCGTAGTAATGAGTATCGTCGTTTATTACGAGCTTTTAAGTTTAATGATGAGCCCGAAAGATACAAGAATGCGTTTTATATGACCCGTATCTATTATGCTTTTCTGGCATTGGCACAAACCGATACTTACGGAGATATGCCGTTTGACGTGTATGTGCGCGCCAGAGTTCCCGAAACCGATAATATTCCGTATAACACGCAAGAACAGGTTTATGATATGATGTTCCGTATGCTGGAGCAAGCTGTGGATAGTATAGATGTGAATGATGCGAATCAGTATTCTTTCGGGACAGAGGATATATGTTATTTCGGAGATGCGAAGAAATGGGTGAGATTTGCCAATACTCTCCGTTTGCGCATGGCGTTGCGTATCTCTAATGTCGATCCCGACCGGGCTCAGACCGAAGGCATGGCCGCATTGAATGCAGCGCAAAAAGCGGGGGATAGTGAGTTGGGACTTATGATGAGTAACGAGGATAATATGTGTACTGTTCCCAAGTTTGCACCGAAAGATATGGGTGGCATGGATGAAGGAGGAAGTGAGAATCCGTTGGCGATGTGCAGCGTAGCCTATAACGGAGAGAGTGTTCTTTCATGGGATTTAGAGCAGTTCTATAAAAATTTGAGTGTCGGTGGCGGTGAATATCAAATCCGTACCGGACGTAATAATTATATAACGAAGATTATAGATCCCCGCTGTTTAGTTTGTTGGTATCGTCCGAGTACTATGAATGCTTTGGAAAACGGAGTTGAAGATGATAAAAATGATTTTACCGGATGTAAACGAGGATATCAGGATGTAAACCAAGCTTCGGGAGATTATAGTTTGACTCGTACGAAGATGAATAGGCAGGAATCTAAAATCTTAGATCCTAAATATTGGTTCAATTATGCTCGCCCTACCGTGTGGTTGGGATATGCAGAATCTTTGTTCCTGAAAGCTGAGGCTGTGCTGAGAGGATGGACGGGAGCAGAAATTAATAATAGTGTCGAAGGTTATTTTAAAGCCGGAATACAGGCTTCTATGGATTATTATCAGATTTCACAAGCAGAGGCGACTTCTTATATAAACGGTTTGAAAATATATCAAGAGGGAGAGACAAATCCGTTTTCCGGATCAGATAAGGAAGCTATTCTTGAGCAGATTATTACACAGAAGTGGATGGCTGTTTTCCCGAATGGGAATGAAGGTTGGGCAGATTTCCGCCGTACGGATTATCCTCGTTTGGCAAATCAACTTACCAATAATTCGGGGGGAAGTGTTCCTAACGGGAAACATATCAAACGTCTTTTATATCCATTGAGTGAAGTGAATAATAAGACGGAACAGAGACCTACTCAGATAGATACAGAAGGTTCACGCTTATGGTGGGATGTCGCCGATACGAATAATGATGCGGGAGAGCGCAACAAACCGAATAACTTTCGGTCGGCTACCTTATCGAAATTGAAATTCTGATATATCTTGTAATACAGGTGAAAACCATTATTTCTTGTAAAGAAATTTTTTAGATTGGCTTTTAGAAACGATGGTTTTAGCTTGTAAGAAATATAACGATAAAAAACGTAGGATACGATAATTTTATAGTGCTTTTATTAATAAAGGCGTATTTTTACATCTATAGATTTTAGGAAAACACAATAACCTTAATCTTGTAAAACAATTATAATTATGAATCTAAAAAAATTACTTGTTTCCGCGATAATGCTTTCTGTGTTTTCGTGGTATTCTCAGGCCCAACAGCCTTATTCGGGGTGTTGGCATCCAGAAGATATTAGGGAATGGAGTCCCGAAACCGATCCGGATGCAAAATTCAACCGGAGTACGGTTAGGCTGGCAGAACGTTTCAAAGAACCTTCTTTGATAAAAGCCAACCAGTATCAGTTCTATGAAGGGCAAGTATGTAACTCCACTATCCTGTTTAAGGATTGCGGTGCTTGTCCGTCGCAAGATGCTAATAATTTCTATCTCTACAACCCTACTTATTGGCAATATATGGATAAGGTCGTTTATTGGGCAGGGTCGGCAGGAGAAGGGATTATATGTCCTCCTTCAGCTCCGATGATCGATATGGCTCACATGAACGGTGTGAAGATTCTCGGTCAAATATTTTTCCCTCCGAGTGCTTTTGGTGGAAATGCCGCTTGGCCGCAAGCTATGTTGACAACAAAAGAAGGAGGACGTTATGTCTATGCAAAGAAGTTGTATGAGATCGCCAAATATTGCGGTTTTGACGGCTGGTTTATCAATCAGGAGACTCCGGGAGGAGGAGTAGCGGGAGATTGGGCTCCGTTTATAAAGGACTTTTATAAATATGCCGATGAAGCTGGAGATACGTACATGGAGATACAGTGGTATAATGCCAGTCAAAGTTATTCGTCGGAGATAATGAAAACGCATGTGAATACTTCTCAATTCCTTGAATACGGTAGCGCTTCGAGCGGGAGATCTCAGGTTAATAATCTTATGAAAGAAGGCTTTACTAAGGAACAAGCATTGCAAAAACTGTATTGTGGGGTTCAATGTGTAAGCGGAGGCTTGACCGGCACGGGTTATGAATGGCGTTCTGTCTTCGGTGAAACGGATCATGGCGGATCATTGGATTTATTCTGTCCGGAAGAACGTATCTGGAAAGATAATATTAAAAGTCTTGTAGAAGATCAACATATCACTACCGGTCCTCAGATGTATGCAGCTCAGAAAAAAACTTTCCGTAACGAAGAGATTTTCTGGGTAAATAATGCCGGAGATCCGACAGATGTTTCTGGACGTAATGGTTGGCCGGGAGCTTCGGGATGTGTCTTGGAACGGTCGGTAATACAATATAAACCGTTTGTAACGGCTTTCTCTACAGGCTTGGGAAAATACCGTTTCGTGAACGGAGAAAAAAGGGGAACACAGGATTGGTCTCATCGGGGTATGCAAAATATCATGCCGACATGGCGCTGGTGGATCGAAAATAATGCTGCAGACAATTTGAGTATCGATATCGATTGGGATAATGCTTATAATTTTGGTACCAGCTTAAAAGTTACCGGAAAGTTGAGTGCCAATGCAGATCATCTTACTCGTCTTTATAAGACAATGATTTCTGTAGAGTCGGGAGATAAGTTCCAATTGGTATATCAGACCAATACAGAAAATTCTATCGAAGTGAAACTCGGAACAACCAGTGCCGTCGATAGCGAGTGGAATGTATTGTCGAATCCTTCGGTTACGACTCAAAACGGTTGGACTGTTGCCGAGTATGATCTTTCTTCTTTAGCCGGTAAAACCGTATATATCATAGCTTTGAATTTCAAGTCGGCAACAGAAGTCGCTTCTTATACAGCATCGTTAGGCCAATTGGGTATTATTCCCGACCGTTATGCTCCTGCAATTCCAAGCATTACTAATGTTAAAATGCAAAATAAATTAGGGGAGAATGGTGGTGATTTCCGTATTGTATGGGATGTTAATGAGTCAGAAAGAGAAAATCTTGATCATATTAATGTTTATTTGCAAAATGGAAGTGGCACTACTTTAGTAGGTCAGACTCGAGGAGAAGGTTTTTATATCCCTAAAATTAATCGAGTAGGAACAGAAACTTTCGTAAATGTTATATTAAAACCTGTATCTAAGGATCTTAAAGAAGCCGATGGCGTCACTTATCGAGTTGATTATCCTGAAGCTACGGCACCTGTTGTATATTATAGGGTAAGTAATAGTTATCCATCAATTGGGGATAAGGTGACAATTGAGGCGGTGGCCACAGGATTTCCATATGATTATAAATGGGACGTTCCTGAAGGATTGGAACAAGTATCTGTCTCGGAGGATCAAAAGACAATTGTTGTTAAATGTTTGAGAGAAGGAGAATTTGAAATAACATCTCATGTCTCGAATGCTGCAGGGGTTACTGATTATAAGGCAATGGCACTTGAGGTGAATTCGGCAGAAAAATTGACAAATGTTGCGTTACATAAGAAAATTGATAGCTTCAGCGGATCTACAAACGAGACTGAATCTCCGGAAAATTTGATTGATGGAGATTTGAAACCTTGGAATATCAGTTCAAAATGGTGTAATATAGCAAATGAAAGTTGGGCGATTATAGACTTGGAGGGGTTATACAATATTTATAAGTTTAAGACTTATGATTGTAAACATAATGAAAGCGGAGCTAACTTTAACAATTATCGGGTTTATGTGAGTACCGATAAGGTAAACTGGACCTTGGTACTTGATGAAACCGGAGTAGGAAATGAAACTATAAAGGAAGATTATATTGCTCCTACAAAGGCTCGGTATGTGAAATTTAATCCGTATGATGATAATTCGATGACAATTCGTATTTGGGAGTTTGAAGTATACGGTAAAGATGCTGTTAATTTACAAGTTACGGTACCGGGAGAAGTTTCCTTGAAAAGTAAAGAAAGTAAGACTATTGAAGTTGCTTATGATTTGAATGGTGATGTACGTAATGAGAATTTTGCATGTACGGTAACTTCTGGTAATGAAAATTATGTGAAGGTAGGGAATATTGAGGAAGATGTTGCTAATAGTAAATTTTATGTAACATTGATCGGAGGAGAGGCGATAGGTACGACAAAAGTCTTGGTTACGCTGAATAATGGTACAAGTTACAAAGAGCGGGCTATCGCTGTGCAAATAGATAATCCTGATGCGGCCAATATTCTATTGGGTAGAACTGTTGAGTTGAGACAGTATCATTCAGACTATAATCCTGATGCTGTTTATGATAAATTTGCAACAGAAAAGTTGACAGATGGAGATCGTGTATCAGAAGGCGCAGAAGTTATAGAAACCGAATCGTCTTATAAAGAAGATATTTGGGCTGTCTTTAAAGCTGATGATTTTTGGAATATCGCAAAGGTGAAAATCTTTTTGCCGAATAATAACCAGTCAGGAAAAACGCAGATAATCCGGAGTATTTCGGTGAATGTAAGTAATAATGGTAAATCATGGACTCGGGTAACCACTATTGAGAATCCGGATGGGGAGACAGAGTATATTTTCCCGGATTCAAAAGAATGTGCCTATCTTGGATTTGGTTTTGATGTGATGCCATATCAGTATGTTTCTATTGCTGAAATTGAAGCTTTTGAGCAATCGAAGACAGTGCCCGTAATAAGCCCTGTGGCGATAGGTGCCGGGTTTACGGACGATGTCGTAGCAGAGGCAAAACCTTCAAAAAATTATGTTACTCAGCCTATAGATAATGATGATTGGGCATTGTTTAGTGAAGATATACAGGTTGCCGGTTCGCTTCCGAATAGTAAGAGCCTGGTTTCTAAAACGTCTGGCATTGAATATCGATTGGCAGATTATTCTGATAAAAATGTAGCTTTATTAAGAGGAGATGTTGTAGAAGCAACGCTTGAATTTGCTGAACCACAGAAAGGGATAGAAGAATTATATTTTTTGGCAACAAGCGCTGGAGAAAAAAATTCTCCAATTTCTGTTGTCGTTAATTATGCAGATGGGGAAGCTTCTGAAATTTCAGAATTTGATTTGGAAAGTTGGCATAGTGAGACTCCGGATCAGGGAGAGGCAATTTATGGATTAGGAAAGATTCTTACTCAAGGGAATTTTATAAATAGTGCAGATAAGATTGAACAAATAAACCGTAATGAGGGGGATAAGCTACAATATAGGTTATTTGAAAAGACTTTGTCTGTAGATTATTCAAAGACAGTTGAATCTGTTACGTTTACGAATAAAAGTTCTTACAAATATGCATTTCCGGTAATATTTGCCATTTCTAAAAAAAGTAGAGCTGATGTATCTGGGATAGACAATAAAATAACAGTTGATGCATTAAATGTTTATCCGAATCCGGTAAGTCCGAATGCTGTTTTGACCGTTGAGACAGAGCAAGGTGCTGTTATTTCATTGGTTACATTACAAGGCGTTTTGGTCCGTCAAATACAAGCAGAGAGCAATATTTCTCAATTATCGATGAAAGGATTAGTTTCGGGAACTTATATTTTGCTTGTTAAAGATAAAAATGGAGTGAGAACGGTGAAAGTTATCGTTCGTTAAAGAATAGTTTTAATTTTTTAATGCGGGGATTCTGAACTTTAAAAATAGGAATCCCCGTTTTTTGTATTCATGTGGGAGGAAATTGTAGAGTGTGCGTTTATTTAATGAGGATAAGTATCAAGAAAAATGAGAATAAGCTATATTAATCATGTAATTGTCTTGTTGTTTTTATTAATTGGCTATTTAAGTTTTCTGCAATAGAGTTACAGTTGTTCTGACGAAAGCAAGTTGTTACTTTTTTAGTGTGATTTTTTTGTGAGGAAAATGTCAAACTATATTTTTAAGAATCATTTGAGTCGTGTTTTAATATGTTAAAAAATAAAAAAAGATATTCTTCTGTATAGGGTTATCGGAGGGTGTTGTGTCATTTTTTATAAAATATATTTATGGAGGAATGTGCTCATATTTTATGGAGCTTTTTATAAACTTGAAATAATTGTTTGCCGGAACCGGCCATTCCGGCAATAAATAAAAGAAGATAACAGATTATAAATCTAATCAGCATGAAGTACAGAGAAATAGAAAAATCAATTAGTAAGTTGTGGCGACTTGCATTCTTTATTTTCATTTTATCATTTGGTGTTCATTCGCAGATTTATGCTGCCGAACAAGACGGAAAGATTACACTTTCGTTTTCGGATATTCCTCTTCGGGAAGCTCTTTTACGTATAGAAAAGGTAAGTGATTATACATTTTTTTATGATGAAAAGAATGTAAATGTAAATCAAAAGGTTAGTCTGGATGTAAAGGATGTAAATATGCAAAGTCTCATGACAGCCCTTTTGAAGGATACGAATCTGGATTTTGAAATATCGAATCGTCAGATAGTCCTTCTTTCTAAAAGAAGCTCAGGATCGAAGACGGCAAAACGTCATATATCCGGAGTCGTAAAGGATGAGAAAGGGGAAACTGTTATCGGTGCCAGCGTGGTAGTAGAAGGTACTACCACCGGTACTGCAACAGATATAGACGGGAGATATGCTTTAGACGTTCCTGTAGGTGCAAAACTGAAAATTACGTATGTGGGCTATCGTCCGTTTAGTGTAGAAATTAAAGATCAGACTACCGTCGATGTAACTTTAGAAGAAGATAATAAAGTGCTTTCGGAGGTTGTCGTGACGGCCTTGGGTATCAAAAGAGAGAAAAAAATGTTGGGTTATGCTGTGCAAGAATTGAAAAGTGAAGATCTGAATAAAACCGGAGATCCATCCGTAACGAGTGCGTTGCAGGGAAAAGTTGCAGGATTGCAGATGAATACTTCTAGTACAGGACTTAATGGATCTACGAAGATCACTATTCGTGGTAATTCTTCTTTGTCGGATAATAATCAGCCTTTATGGGTTGTGGATGGAGTGCCTTTTAGTGATATGAATAATTCTACTGCATCGGAATACGGAGGCTTTGACAGAGGTGGAGCTTCGGTTGATATCAATCCGGACGATATAGAATCTATCTCAGTCTTGAAAGGTCCTAATGCCGCTGCACTTTACGGCTCCCGGGCAGGTAACGGAGTTATTTTGATCACGACTAAGAGAGGAACGAAAAGCGATGGTTGGGGTGTCTCTTATTCTGGCAGTTGCACTTGGACTCAAGTTGCTGAGACACTTGATATGCAAGATGTTTATGGCCAGGGAGAAGGTGGAGTTGCCGATGCTTCTAAGTCGGGGAGTTGGGGATCTTTATTGGATGGTCATGAATTTATTGCATGGAATGGCGAGATCCGTAATTATAAGAAATATGGAGATCCTTTAAAGGACTATTTCAGAACAGGGTTTTCTCAAAATCATAATGTTTCATTCGGTACGGTTACTGAGAAGAGTAATTACCGCGCTTCATTCGGATATGTGAAGAGTTCTGGGGTTTTTCACCAAGAACAGTTGCAGAAATATAATGCTGACTTAAAAGCCGGGACAGATTTTAATAAATATTTGAGTATGGACTCAAAGATCTCCTTGTCGAGGACGAAAGCAGATAATCGCCCTTATTTTGGTAAATATGGCGAGATTGCCCAATTGTTGATGATCCCTAATAACGTAAGCCTTGATGATTTGAAACATTATCGTACTGAAACCAGTGAACATGTTAATTGGTTTGGTCCGAGTAATACCGATCTTAATCCTTACTATATCAATAATCAACGAGACAATTATGATGATCGTTGGCGGGCTTTCGGATATTATAATCTGAAGTTGAATTTCACTTCGTGGTTACATTTCTCGGGGAAATATATGTTCGATTATTATCGTACTCAGTTGTTCGATTCAGACCGTACCGATTATACAAAAGAGGTATTGGCTGATGAAATGAATCTTCGTGAAAATAATTTTTTTGAACAAAATGTAGAACTTATGCTTACTGGAAGCAATAAAGTCGGAGATCGGGTGCAGTTGGGATATTCATTAGGTGCGAATTTTATGGATATGCGTTCTGAAGGATTATTGGGTACAGCCCGTAATATGCGGAAAAAAGACGATTGGGTATTGAATTCGGCACTTGGTTTTAATGCTTCGGAACAAGCGTTTGAACGTAAGCGGGTAAATTCTCTTTTTGCGACGTTTCAGTTTGCATGGGATGATTATTTGTCGGTTGATTTAACTGCCCGAAACGACTGGTCATCGACACTGCCTTCCGATAATCGGTCTTATTTTTACCCATCGGTAAATGTGAGCTATGTTATATCCGATTTTGTCCGAAAAATGGATGCTTCACTGCCTTCATGGTTAAATTTTGCAAAATTGCGTCTTTCTTTTGCTCAAGTGGGTAAGGATACAGACCCTTATCAATTGTACAACCGCTTTGTATATCATCAGACACCGAACGGTCCGGAAGCAGCAGCCGTAGATGTTTTGGAAAATGCAAATCTGAAACCGGAGATTGCTACATCGTATGAAGCCGGACTGGATATGCGTTTCTTTGACAATCGTTTAGGATTTGATTTTACATATTATTATAGCGATACAAAGAACCAGGTGATGAAAGTTCCCATGAGTGGAGCCTATGCATGGAAACGTATTAATGCCGGAAATATAGTAAATAAAGGTCTCGAGTTGATGATTTATTCGACTCCGGTAAAGACAAAGGACTTTGTTTTCGATCTGGGTGTTAACTTGGCACATAATCGTTCTACCGTGAAAGAACTTGCCGATGGCGTATCTCGTATGGATTTTGATAATTCCGAAAAGTTGTTGGTCAATGTAGGAGCGTTTTCTGGCGGGAAGTTGGGCGATATTTTCCCGAGGAAAAGTTATGCGCGAGACATTGAGGGTCGTATTATCGTAGGTGAGGACGGATTACCTTTGGTAAATTCGGAAAAAAATCCTAAGGCTATTGGAAATATCCAGCCAGATTTGTTGATGTCGGTATCACCCTCTTTTACATATAAAAATTTCACTTTGTCGGCTTTGTTTGATATGAAGTTTGGCGGGGATATCGTTTCTGTGACAGAGGCAATGGCAACATTTTATGGTACGGCAAAACGTACGGCAAAACGTACGGATATAATCGTTGATGGTGTGACTGTTTCTGGAGAAAAAAATACAAAACCGGTATCAGCCGAAGATTATTATAAGCTTATCGGTTCTACGGATGGTTTTGCTGAAGAGTTTATTTATGATGCTTCTTATATAAAATTGAAAGAATTGGCGTTGTCTTATAGTTTCCCGAAAACGTTATTGAAGAAAACACCTTTTACAAATCTCAGACTTTCATTGGTCGCCAGAAATTTGTGCTATTTGCTGAAACATACACCGGGAACTAGCCCTGAGGGAGGTTACGATACTAATATGTATTCGTCAGCGATAGACTATTTGGCTGTACCTTATACCCGTACGTTTGGTTTCTCTGTAAATGTTTCATTTTAAATTAAGGACTAAATTATGCTACATAATATGAAATTCTTTTTATGTGTTGTTGTACAGGCTTTTATCATGAGCATATTTACTGCTTGTACAGATAGTTTTGATGAGATAAATACTGATCCTCTAAATCCGGAATATGTGGTTAGCGGTCCGGAAGATCTGGATGAAGGTCTCGCTGATATTGATCTGAATGCTACCGTAAGTGAGCAGGAGTTAGAATATCTGAAAACGATTATAGGAAATGCACCTGCGACATTTAAGAAATTTTTATATCAGGGGATGTATAACGATTATCAACGTACGACTAATCTATCTCATGATGTGTATGGGGGGTATTTTGCTTGTAATAATACTGCTTTCCTCAGTTCTTCTCCTGGATATGTTTATACTGAAGATTATAGCGGTCGGCGTTGGGACCATTTCTATAAGGAAAGGGTAAAGGAGTATGCGCAGCTGATACGGCCGTTTTATTATGTTGATAGGGAGAAGTATAAGAATGCTTATTATATCTCCCGCATCTATATGGCATTTTTAACAGTACAGATGGTTGATACGTACGGTCCTATTCCTTTCTCTGAATATGTACGTGGTTGGGAGGCTCCTGAGAAGGTGCATTATGATGATGCCGAGAAAGTTTATGATATGTGTTTCCGTATATTGGCCCAGGCGGTAGAGAATATGCGCCCTGAAGAATGCGAATTTAAGTTTACTAAGACAGAAGATTTTGTATATGGTGGTGACGAACGGGCATGGATGCGCTTTGCCAACACGCTCCGTCTGCGTATGGCAATGAGGATATCTGTTGCAAATCCCGAATGGGCCAAAAGGGAAGCTTTGGCCGCACTTTCTGCTCCTGAAGGTGTGATGAAAGGTCAAGAGGATAATATGGTGACTATCCCCGACTATGCTCCGGTTGCACTTGGCGGTATCGATTCCGGAGGAGACGAGAATATATTTGCTTTGTGTTCTACCAATTACCGAGATTGTGTTATGTCTAAGGATATTGAGTTGGCATATAAAGGTCTGGCTGATTTTGAAGATCCGCGTATGGAGATATTATGGTATCGTCCTACACCGTATGCCTCTCTTGAGAATAATATCGAGGATACGAGTAAAGATTTTAACGGATGTGTGATAGGTAGTCGGGATATTATTCATAAAGAGAGTTCGAAGCATTCTGTATTGCGCTGCAACCAAACTGCTCCGAAAGTTTTGGAAGATATGAATTGGTTTGGTTTTTCTCGTGAGTCTGTATGGTTGGGGTATGCCGAATGTCAGTTTTTGTTGGCGGAAGCAGTTCTTCGCGGATGGGTCGAAGGAGATGTCTTGGAGTATTTTAAATCCGGAATTAAAGCTTCGATGGATTATTATAAAATTCTGCCTCAGAAAACGAATGTATATATAATGATGCTGCATTGTTTGCAAGATGAAGATAACCCGTTTGAAAAGAATGATAGAGAAGGCATGTTGGAACAAATTATTACTCAAAAATGGTTGGCTGTTTTCCCGAACGGGAATGAAGCGTGGGCGGAATTCCGTCGTACCGATTATCCTCGGCTGATGGATTTTCAGACAAAAAGCGGAAATTATTCTTCTGATGTTCCTCAAGGGAAGTTTATTAAGCGCATACGGTATTCGAATAGTGAGTTTGAGCATAATTTCGATAATATACCGGTAAAATATCGGGATAGTCAGGCTCAACGTATTTTCTGGGACGTTTCTGATACGAATAATGATCAGGGAGAGCGTGTAAAGCCGAATAATTTCAGATAATCAAAACCTGTAAAATAAATTATATCATGAACATTAAAAAGTTATTTATTACGCTTTTTGTTATTTTGGGCGTAGGCAGTGCAGTTGCGCAACAGCCATATAGTCCATGTTGGCATCCGGACAATATTAAGAACTGGAAGCCTTCGGATGACCAAGATGCGAAATTTAATAGGAGTAGAGTTCCTCTTCAACCACGTTTTTGGGATAATACGGTGAAAGCGAACTCTTCTCAATTTGCAGATTCCCGTGTGGCGGCTTGTTTGACAATGAATCCTGAATGCAGTCTTACTCCTTCTCAGGATGCGGACAATATTCTCGGATATAATCCTACTTATTGGCAATATATGGATTTGCTGATTTGGTGGGGTGGATCTGCAGGAGAAGGCATTATTATACCTCCTTCGGCTCCGGTAGTGGATGTAGCGCACATGAATGGAGTAAAAGTTCTGGGTCAGTTGTTTTTTCCACCTAGGGCTTTTTCTGGAGATCCGGCATGGTTGCGTCAGATGTTGACTAAAGAAGGCGGAGAATACCCATATGCCCGTAAGTTGTATGAGATAGCCGATTATTATGGCTTTGACGGTTGGTTTATCAATGAAGAACTTCATGGCGCTTTGCCGGGAGACTGGATGGGATTTATCGAGACCTTTAATAAGTGCAAGAAAGCGGGAGGAAAGGAATATATGGAGATACAATGGTATAATAACGATATTGTTGTAGGAGATTATATGGATATGGTGAAAATGGACGGGGTATCTTATTTTTTGGATTATGGAAGCAATACCGTGTCGAATATTCAGTCTCAAATGCAGGCGGTAAAGAATGCAGGTATGGCAGATATCGCATTTTCTAAACTGTATTTCGGAATCGAATCTGCAATAAACGGTTTTACCGGAAATGCGGATAAATTTTCAAATCTATTTACTTCTACCGGACATCGAGGATCGCCCAATATCTTTAACCCGGAGGAGGGAATTTGGAAAAAAGTCGTGGATGAGTTTCGAAAAAATCCCGTGAACGGCAGTGCTGAACAATATAAGAAAATGCAGGAGGTATTTCAAAACGAGTCTCGCTTTTGGACAAATGCGAAAGGGGATCCTTCCGATAATTCGGCTTGGGGATCTTCTACATGGCCAGGCTTGGCGAATACGATATTGGAGCGTTCGGTTATTCAGACCAAACCCTTTGTAACGACATTTGGTGCAGGTTTAGGGAAAAAACGTTTTGTAAACGGAGAAGAGAAGGGAAATCATGACTGGTATCATCGTGGAATGCAGACAATTATGCCTACTTGGCGCTGGTGGTTTGATAATAAAACTCTTTCGGCTGATATCTATCTTGATGATGCTTATAATATGGGGACATCGGTCAAGGTATCGGGGGCGTTGAGTGCTGATGCTGACCATATCATGCGTCTTTATAAGACTCGTTTGGCAATTGCTTCGGGAGATAAGATTCAATTGGTATATAAAGGTTCGGGAGCGGTTATAGATGCCAAGTTGGGTATTTCTGAGAATGCTAATGAATTTGCTACCGTTACATTAAATACTGTCTCGACGAATAACGGATGGACAGTAGCTGAGGGAGATTTGTCTTCTTTGGAGGGGAAAACGGTTTCTATTATTGCATTGAATTTCCGTTCTTCTTCGAATCTGTCTTCTTATGAAGTTTTGTTGGGTCAATTGGCTGTTTATCCGCAAGGGTATTATCCGGAATTGGCTCGTGTTGAAAATCTTAAGATTGAGAATAAGTTGGCTGCCAATAGCGGAGATATACGTGTAGTATGGGATGCTCCGAAATCTGAAGATATTGATCACTATAATATCTATCTGCAAAGAAACGGTGTGAAATCATTGGTGGGACAAACTCGTGATGAAGGATTCTATATTCCTAAATTCAACCGTAGTAGCGATTCGGAGACAGGAGTTACGGTATCTGTGACGGCAGTAGTTAAAGATATGCGTGAAGGAGCGGAAGTCTCGGCATCGGTGAATTATCGTGATCTTGCTGCTCCCGAAGTTGTTCTCTCGGCTTCACAAACGTTGATTCCTGTAAACGGAACGGTAACTTTGTATGCAAAAACGGAAGATAATCCGACTGGATATGAGTGGATTCTTCCCTCTTCGGCTCGTAAAACCGGAAATGGCGGACAGATTTCTGTTCAATTTACTCAGGCAGGAGTATTCGATATAGGAGTGAAAGTGACGAACAAAGCCGGGACTACTGAAATAACCGAAAAAGCGTTTGTTGAAGTCGCAAATAATGCCGATGATCTCAAAGTGGTGAGCGTTGATAAGCAGATTCACTCGGTAAGTGGACAATTGGCGGGAGAAGAGGCATATCATTTGATTGATGGTGTAACTAAAAATTTCTCGGATGTGCATCAGAAATGGTGCATCGGTGGTAAGAAAGAACATTGGGTGGTTGTCGATTTGCAAGAATCTTATAAGTTATATAAGTTCCGTATTATAGACTGTAAACAGGGAGAACCGGAGTTTGATAATATCTCCATGTATAAAATATATGTCAGCAATGATGCTGTAGATTGGACATTGATTGCCGATGAACGAAGTAATCCGGCTACGGAAAAAACAATTTGGGTAAAACCAACGATAGCCCGTTATGTTAAGTTTGTCCCTTATTCTACAGAACCGGTTACTATTCGTATATGGGAATTTGAAGCCTATGGTGTTGCAACGAAGTTGACTTTGGATAAGTCTGAGAATTTGTTATTGGGGCTGGGTGAATCTGCGGAGAAAGAATTCTCTTATGGATTCGGTGGTACGGAAAAAGAGGAAAACTTTAACATTGAAGTAAAAACAGATCGTCCTGATTTATTGGAGATTAAAAACATAAGACATGATGAGGTAAAGAATAAAATTTCTTTCGACATGCTCTCTCTTGAGATAGGAACGGCAGAAGTGGAAGTTTCTATCAAGAACGGTGATTGGGTGAAATCTTCTGTTTTTGAAGTTAAGATCGAAGACCTTAGCTTGATAAATATTGCAAGAGGAGCTCTACCGTCAATCGTAATGAAAGACGCCATGAGTGCAATACTTAACGAACCAAACTTGAAACCGGAAAATGCATTGACTGATGGTAATCGCTCGACTTTTTGGGCCGGGTGGAAGACTTTCTCGGTAAAAATCGATTTGGGGAAAATTTACGATGCAAGGGTTATTAAGTTTATGTTTGAGCCGGCGGATTATAATGTTGTAGGTAATCGTTGTTATTTCCCGAGTGAAGTGAAAGTATATACTGCTCAAACCGATGAAGAGAGTGCTTATGCTTCAGTTGCATGGTTTGAAAATAAGAATCTTCAGGAGATAAATGAAGTCGTGCTTCCCGTTGATGGTCGTCAGGTCCGTTATGTGCGTTTGGAGGTAACAGGATATGATGAGAGAAGAGTATTCTTGCAGGAGATAGAGGTCCTTGCTAAAACAGATAAAGAAAATCCTTTGCTTATTGGCAATGTGAACGGTGTGAAAATCGAGGTGGGGAAATCTGTGAAAAAGAAGATACCGGTAGATCTTGGCGACATGTCGGTAGAAGATAATCTTGAGGTCGTTTCTCGGTTAAAAAGTGTATCGGGAAGTGATGTTGCAATAGTTAATGCCAGTTATGATGAAGATGCTCGAAAGATATTGCTGGATATTGAGGGTAAAACACCTGGTAATGCTGATTTGGTAGTTGCATTGAAGAATGGAGATTGGCAGGTTTGTACCAATCTTTCGGTTGTCGTATTTTCTGGAGACAATTTAGCTTTAGGTAAGTCAATTACGGAATCGCATGTAAGTGCGACTGGTACTCCGCTTTCCGGAGGCGGAAAGGCAGATGTTAAGACACTTGTCGATGGTATTAAACCGATTAAGGGTGATGGAAGTGCCGATTTTAATAATCTTTGGTGTGGACCGTCGTGGCAGAATAATACAAAATCTACGGTGGTGATTGATTTGGAGAGTGAAGCCTCGATATCTGATATAAAAGTATTTGGCGCCGTGCTTTGGAGTACAGTGTCTGTTCCTGGGGAAGTTAAGATTTTTATAGGTTCTGAAGATTCTGAATCGTCTTATCAAGAAGTTTATACATGGAAGCGCTCGTCAGAATATGAAACACCTAACAAGTATCGTCACATGGAGTTTGACTATCACTTGCCTTCTCCGATGACGGGACGTTATGTTAAGTTGCAGTTGACACAAAATAATGAGTATGGTATGGCTGTTGCATTGAGAGAGATCGAAGTGTACGGAGAATCATCGTCCGATGGAGAGACTCCTTCTAATACTTTATCTGTTTCACCGATCGAAGCCGTGACATTGAATGGTGGAGAATCAAAGACTTTGGAAACTTCCTATAGTTTGGGTGGCGCTTCTCAAAAAGAGAATTTTGACATTTCTGTATCTGCTCAAGATGGAAATATAGTAAAGGTTTCCAAAGTAATGTATGATGAGGTACAACAAAAAATAACTTTTGAACTGAGAGGCCTGAAGAAAGGAACTACCGGAGTTCGTATCGTTTTTGAAAACGGGAAATGGAGTACGTCATCTGATGTGAATGTTTCGGTTCTTTCCGATGATCCGCTTCTCGGAATTGAAAATGTGAAAACTGTTGCTTGCAAAGTTTATCCTAATCCGGTGAGAAAAGGAGGAGTTTTGGTTATTGAGGCAGAACAAATACGTATGGTAAAAATTCTGACTTTGCAAGGAAGTTTGTTGCGAGAAGTAGCGGTAGAAAGTGACCGGTGCGAATTGAATATGGGATACCTGTCTTCTGGTGTATATTTGCTGATTATTGATACGGAAAACGACATGAAAGTACAGAAAGTGACTGTCAAGTAATGTCGGTTGCAAATTGAATATCTAATATTGTAGTTATGGGGCAAGAGTATAAACCTCGTGCCCCTATCTTTTTAATGCTAATTTTATCTTATTAATGCTTATGAAAACATTTAAAATTTGGCTTGTATTTGTATTGTTTTTCTTTGGTGGATATGGGGTGTCTGCTATGGCACAGGATGATATGGTATTTCAGTATAAAGGGAATTTCTCGTCTATGGAAAAAGACGGATGGGTTTGTAATAACAGGGCTGTTATCGGGACGGATCGTTTGACTTTAGAGCAGAAAGCGACCGGTGCCGGATTAGATGCCGGATCAATAACATCTCCGGTTTTCGGTCCGCATACGGGACTTTCGTTAGAAATTTTCGGAAAATCAAGTGGGGATTGGAATACGACATTGAATGTGAGAATTATTAGCGCTGTGGATCAGCGTGTATTGAAAGAACTTAATATACAGGATGTCGATAAGTATGGTACGAGTCAAGTCATGGAAATTGGAGATCTCGTGGAGCGATTTACAGTTGTTATTACTGCAGGACAGTATGCCCAAGCTCCTTTGGTTGTGACATCTTTGCAAATGAATGGGGTTTCCCAGTCTCCTGAAGTGTCATTCTCTCCTGAAACTTTGGACTTTGGATATGTTAAGGAGGGAGAATCTTCTGTATTGACGTTTGAGGTTGAGACCTGAAAACTGAAAAATGACTTGACCTTGATGTGTGATAATGATGCATTTGATATAACACCTGCAAAAATTTTACAGGATGTGTCCACGACGGTGATAACGGTAACTTTTTCTCCTAAGGCGGTGACATCTTATACAGGAAACATACAGGTGAGCGGAACAGACTTGGATGTCGTATATACTGTTTCGGGGAAAGGGTTATCTGAGAATTCTCCGGTTATATATTCTTCGGTTGGAGATCTTAATTTTGGAGCGGTGTCAAAAGGCTCTTCCCGTCAGCTTTCTTTTTATGTGACAGCGGAGAATCTGGCAGAAGATGTGATGATAACAGCAGATAATTCTTCTTTCTCGGTGACTCCTGAGGTTATTCCTGCAAATCTGTCTGAACCACAGCAAATAACTGTCGTTTTTGCTCCGGATACGGAAAATGAATATTCGGGAGAACTTTCTTTTGTTGCTTTCGGACTTGAAAAGAAAATTTCTTTAACCGGTATCGGAGCAGCGGGTGGTGAGACTCCTGTGTCGGTTGAGAATGCCATAGCGGAAAAAGGAGCTAAGCGGATTGTTGGTTATTATTTGGGATGTATTACTTCGACTGGTTTGAATGAGGGGTATATTCAAGATCGTTATATCGCTATTGCCGATTCGAAAGATGAAGTTTATAATAATAGAAAGCATAAAATTATGGTGATAGAACTGCCTGCCGGCAGTACGAGAAATGAGTGGGGTAGCAAATCGCATCCGGAGTTAATCGGACGTCAGATTTGGGTAGAAGGTAATGTGGGGAACGATCCTTCTGGCAAAGGTTGTGCGGCAGGGTTTAAAATTTCCGGAGGAGATAAAATCGGCTTTTATGTTCCTGTAGAGATAAAGTCTCCTCAAGTCGAACTTTCGACTTCGGTATTGGATTTTGGTACCGTGGCATGTGGGGAAAGCAAAGAATTGCAGTTTTCTTTCACCCCGACTGATTTGGCAAGCGGATTGGATATTATATCGAATTATGCCGATTTTTCGGTCGATTTGTCTCACGTAGATCAGGATAGCACCGAACCGCAGATGGTGAAAGTGAAATTTACTCCGGTAAGAGGTGGTAATGCAACGGGTTTTATTACGATAAAAGGAGATGGCATAAATGAGACTGTGAAGGTTTTGGGTGTAGGAGAGGCTGTGATGCCTCCGATCTTGATGGAAACGAGCATTGAAGAGTTGGTGTTTGAAGATGTTGTTGCCGGTCAATTTGAAGAACAGACATTTACGGTTGTTTTTTCTGGTTTATCAGAAGATATAACAGTGACGTGCGATAATCCTATATTTGAAGTGAATCCTTCTTTGATAATAGTTGATGGTAAAAGCGAACAAACCGTTACGGTAAAATTTGCACCGAGTTCAGTGCAGGAATATACCGCTTTACTTCTATTGAAAAGCGGAGAAGTTGAGAAAACTGTTGCTCTTCGGGGAAAATCTGTTGCAGCACCTTCTGTTGATACCGATGTCGCTGAACTGGATTTCGGACGTGTCGCTATCGGTGATCAGCCTGAGAAGAGACGCTTTATATTGGATGTTGCCAATTTGAAAGAAAGTGTGTTATTGACTTCGTCTGATGAATGCTTTGTCCTTTCTAAGACGGAGATTCCGGTAGATGCATCCGGTGAGCAAGAAATAATCGTGACATTTACTCCCGATGAGCAGGGACGGATATCTGGAGAGATATTAATCTATTATGGCGGAGAAGAGGTAAAGAGTATAGACCTTTTGGCAGAAGCATATTATCATACAGTCATTGATTTTGCCGGAATAACGGAATTGGACTTTGGATCTGATTTGACAACGGAACCGGTATCCCGTTCACTTAAATTGTCTTTGTTGCATATGGAGAATGATGTGACAGTAACATTGGAAGGTGAAGATGCAGCGTTGTTTGCCGTTTCATCTTCTGTTATTGGTCGAGATGAGGAAAACGGTGAAAAGGATATAGAGATTACATTTACTCCTGAGTCTGAAGGAGTTTATAATGCAACAGTGATATTTTCTGATGGTAAAGGTTTTTCTTATGAAATTGCTCTTTCGGCGGTCGTTACTTCTGTTTCCGGAATAAAAGGCGATTCGGTATCGGAAAAGAGACCTTACGGATTTAATGGAAATCTTTATGTCTCAGCACCGAGGGGTACTGTTGTGAATGTATTTACTTTAAAGGGAACTCTTGTAAAAATGATAAAGGCGACAGGTCGGGAAATTGTAATCCCCGTTCCTCAAAAGAATGTGATTGTGGTAGTTGAGAATAAAGCGTATAAGGTTAGTTTGTAATAGCGAAGAGTCCTGACGGTATCAATGGGTTAATTCAGGGTTGATTTTCGTTTTTTGAAGTCGGCCCTGAATTTTTGTTGAATAATAGTATGGAGTTGTTTTATTTTTTATGTTTTTTTACTATGTTTGAAATGGATTATTTATAAAAAAGTGAAAAATGAGAAAGAAGTTATATTGTTGTACTGTTACGATTCTGTTTTTATTGATAGGGTGTCGGAGTTCGCTGCAAGAGCGGGTCTTGTCTCCTGACGGGCGTATTGAGGTCGTCTTGAATAATCCGGACGGTGGAAATCTTAGTTACTCGGTGAATGTAGAAGGAGAGAGTTTTATAAGGGATTCCCGTTTGGGCTTTGTTTTTAAAGATTCCCTTATATCAGGGCCGTTTAGAATAAGTAAGACCGAATTTTCTTCGAAAGATGAAGTTTGGACTCAACCGTGGGGGGAAAATAAAAAGAACAGAAATCATTATAACGAGATGTCTGTTTGTCTGGAGAACGAAGAAGATGTGTCTTTGGTGATTCGTTTCAGGGTCTTTGATGACGGTATCGGATTCAGATATGAGTATGAGCATCCTGACAAGGATTCTTTAGTCGTTATGGATGAACTGACCGAATTCGATTTTGCACAGGATGGCCGGTCTTGGTCGATTCCTGCAAATTTCGAGACTTACGAATTGTTATATATTCCACAAAAAATCAGTGAAGTGGAGACCGCTAATACTCCGATTACTTTTAGGACGGATAACGGTATCTATGCAAGCATTCATGAGGCTGCGTTATATGATTTCCCGGAGATGACATTAAAAAAATGCGGAGAGCGGAAATTCAAATCCGAGTTAGCTCCTTTGCCCGATGGCACGAAAGCTCATGTCCCGGGTGCATTTAAAACGGCATGGCGCACGATTCAGATCGCTCCTAAGGCTGTAGGTTTGATAAACTCATCTCTTATTTTGAACTTAAACGATCCTTGTGTCCTTGATTCTATAGATTGGATAAAACCGATGAAGTATGTTGGTGTTTGGTGGGGGATGCATCTTGGTGTCGAGTCTTGGGTTATTAATGACCGTCATGGTGCGACAACGGAGAATGCTAAACGCTATATAGATTTTGCGGCAGCCCATAATATCGAAGGTGTTTTATTTGAAGGTTGGAATGAGGGCTGGGAAAGTTGGGGCGGCCGTCAGAATTTTGACTATACGAAGCCTTATGCCGATTTCGATATGGATGAAATTGCTGCTTATGCACAGGAAAAGGGAGTTCGTATTATCGGACATCATGAAACCGGAGGAAATGTCCCGAATTATGAAAGGCAGTTGGATAAGGCGTTGCGTTGGTATGTCGATTATGGAGTACACGATCTGAAAACCGGTTATGCCGGAGCTATGCCCGGAGGGTATTGGCATCACAGTCAATATGGTGTTCGGCATTACCAGAAGGTAGTGGAAACTGCGGCAAAATATAGAATAACCGTAAATGCACATGAACCGATAAAGGATACCGGTATTCGTCGGACATGGCCGAATATGATGTCTCGAGAAGGAGCTCGAGGTATGGAATGGAATGCATGGAGTGAAGGAAATCCGCCGTCTCATCATGAAATATTGCCTTTTACTCGTTTGTTGGGTGGCCCTATGGATTATACTCCGGGAACATTCGATATCCTATTCAAGAAAACCCGCAACTCTCCGTTACGTAAAAAATGGAACGACTTGGATAAAGGGAATAGTCGAGTAAACACGACTCTTGCCAAACAAATTGCGAATTGGGTAATTTTGTACAGTCCGTTGCAGATGGCTTCGGATATGATCGAGAATTATGAAAATCATCCGGCATTTCAGTTCTTTATTGATTTTGATGCCGATTGCGACCGTTCTGAAGCCTTAGTCGGTGAACCGGGAGAGTATATCGCGGTTATGCGTCAAGCCGGTGATCGGTTTTACCTTGGAGCGACTACGAATGAAAACGGACGTACGATAAACATTCCTCTTGACTTTTTAAGCCCCGACATAAAATATCACGCGGATATTTATGCTGACGGGGATAATGCACATTGGAAAGATAATCCTACGGATTATAAGATAGAACATAGGATTGTGACTTCTGCCGATACGTTACATATGAAATTGGCAGACGGAGGAGGGCAGGCTGTTTATTTCCGTCCGGAATGATGAACATAAAAAATGCGGGATATCCCGCATTTTTTGTATGTCAATCGATGCCGTACATATCGTTTTTGCACTTAATACCTTTGACCGGTATCTCTATGATTTTTTTTCGTATTCGGTCAAATCTCCAAGCTTGTTTTACCGTATCGAATATTTCGGTATCGATCCAATCTATATCATCCGGCAGAAGAACGATGAGTTCATTGTCTATTCGACCGTTCAGCATTACGTTTCCTGTCCATCCGATATTCAGTTCTGTCCCTTGCAACTGAAGTGTGTCGAGAAGTTTCCACAGAGGCATACCGCTGTTGTTTCTTGCAGAGAGTTCGTCAAATAGCAGATAGGTAATTCTTTTTTTGTCGTTTTGCAGTACATGCACACCGTAATCGTCCGAAATTAATGCTCCTCCGAAATCGGTACAATCTTGAAATTCGGGAAGATCTAAAGCGTTGCTGTACATATCCGAAGGTTTGACTGTATCCGTTTCTTGCTTTGTTTCGATGATAACAGCGGGTAGAATTTCATTTTCTTGACGAGCCTCTTCATTTGAGTTTTTAGGAGAATTGCATCCTAAGAGAAGAAAAATTACTACAAAAGAAAAAAGATGCTTTTTCATAATTCGTAATGAATCATTTTATTTAATTAAAAGCTTGTTTAAATTTCCCGATCAAGAAGTTGTCGATCAAGTCGATCCATTATCTTCCTTTTGTAAAATACATAATAGTATCTTCAAGAAAATCGTTCAAAATAAACTCTCCAAAATTTAGACAGGCTCTAAAGCTCTTTAACTAAAATCCTGAAGTTGTCACCATCGCTTCAAGATCGATTTCGGGCTACAAAAGTAGTAAAAAGCTTTATTGTATGTATCTGTCGGAGAGATATTTTTTTGTTAAATATCGTGGGAAAATTATCTTTTAGTTTTTGATTTGTTATTTCAAAAGTTTGTTTAATTTCTCTAATAAAAAATATTATCCGGTTGTTTTTCCCCTTTTCTTCCGGTCTATAACGATATTGACGGTATCGGTATGGTTTTGCTATTGAGAGAGGAACCGCCTGTTCATGTGGATTTTTCTTAAACTTTGTCCGAGTAAATTTTAGATAGGCTCTAAAAAGCTTCATTATTTTTTGTATGTTTGTTACATGGAATTTAGAACGATCGTACCTTGTGAAAAATTGCAACATCAGATCTCTCATCGGGATAAGATTTTGTTGTTGGGTTCTTGTTTTGCCGAGAATATAGGGCATTTATTGGTTGCTCATAAATTTAATGTAAAAATTAATCCTACGGGTATTTTGTATAATCCGGTTTCCATTGCAGACGCTTTGCAAATGATGTCGGACCGTTATCAATATACAGTAAATGATATTTTTCGGGATGGTAATCTTTGGCACAGTTTTCGGCATCATTCCCGTTTTTCACATACAGATCCGGAACTATGTATTGACGGAATTAATCGGGAGTTGAAGGCTGGAGCGGAACAACTGCACCGGGCGTCTTGGCTGTTGGTGACTTTTGGTACGGCATACGTCTATTCTTTGCGGGAGACCGGAAAGGTGGTTGCTAATTGTCATAAATTGCCGGCTTCGTTGTTCGATCGTCGTCGTGTCGGAGTCGATGAGATGATTCGGGGATGGATTCCTCTGATAGAACGTTTGTCAGATTCGAACCCCGAATTAAGAATTATGTTTACGGTCAGCCCGATCCGTCATTTAAGAGACGGTGCGCATGAAAACCAACTTAGTAAATCTGTCTTGCTTTTATTCGTGGACGAGTTATGTCGGATGTATCCTGATAGGTGCATCTATTTTCCTTCTTATGAGATCGTTATGGACGAGTTGAGGGATTACCGTTTTTATGATGCCGGAATGACACATCCGAATGAGCAGGCGATAAGATATATTTGGGAGCGTTTTTCCGAAGCGTGTTTCTCTGAAGAGACCCAGACCTTGAACCGGGAGTGGGAACGTCTTGAAAAAGCGTTGAATCATCGCCCTCTTACTCCGGATAAGGACGCATTCCGGGATTTTACTATGCAAAATTTGTTTAAACTGAAAAAAATCTGGGAAAAATATTCTTACTTTGATCTTTCGAAAGAGATAGATTCTCTGGAGTTGTTTTTAAAAACATTATAACCGGATGAATTATAAAATAACAGATATCGTTTGCATTTTACAGGCAAAGTGCGATATAGTACATGAGTGTACGGTATCGGATTTATTAACGGATAGTCGTTCTTTGACTTTCCCCGAAAAGACTCTTTTTTTTGCATTGGTGACAAAACGTAACGATGCTCATCGATATATAGGAGACTTGTATAGAAAAGGTGTCCGTAACTTTGTCGTGAGCTCTTTACCGGAAGACCGGAAGCAGATGGCAGATGCCAATTTCCTTTTGGTAAAAGATACCTTGTCTGCTTTGCAAAGTCTTGCGGCTGCACATCGAAAACGTTTCAAGATTCCGGTGATAGGAGTTGCCGGGAGTAATGGGAAAACCGTAGTAAAAGAGTGGCTTTACCAGTTATTGCATGAGGATTATAATATGGTGCGTTCTCCGCGTAGTTATAATTCGCAGATCGGAGTGCCGCTTTCTGTTTGGGAGATCGATGAGAATACCGAGCTTGCCGTTATTGAAGCCGGAATCTCCAAACCCGGAGAAATGGATAAGTTGGAAGCGATAATAAAACCGACATTCGGTATTTTGACTTATTTGGGAGATGCCCATCAGGAGGGATTTTCTTCGATGCAGGAGAAATGTATCGAGAAACTTTCTCTTTTTACGCATTCCGAATCGGTTATCTATGATGGAGATGATCCTCTGATTGTAGATTCTGCCGAAAAAATGTGCATGGGAACACGGGAAATAGCCTGGTCGAGAAAAGACAAAGACAGGGCTTTATATATTTCTAAAATTGTAAAAGGAGAAGATTCGACCCGTATCGATTATGATTATTTGCGTTTTTCTTCTTCATTTACGATACCTTTTGTAGAAGATGCATCGATAGAAGATGCGATACATTGTCTGGCGGTTATGCTTTACTTGGGTAAAACCGGAGAAGAAATTGCAGCTCGCATGTGTAAGCTTGAGCCTGTCGCTATGCGTATGGAGGTAAAAGAGGGTCGTAATGGTTGTCTTATCATTAATGATTCGTATAATTCGGACATTAATTCTTTGGATATTGCCCTTGATTTTCAGAACAGGCGTTCGGCGGCACGGGGAATGAGACGTACGTTGATATTGTCGGATATATTGCAATCGGGAATGTCGCCCGATGAGTTGTATCGGCGTGTTGCCGAGATTGTCATTCATAAGAAGATCGACAGGTTTATAGGGATAGGCCGGGAGCTTTTGTCATATAAGTCCCTTTTCCCTATGGAAGCGGAATTTTATTCTACTACCGGAGAGTTTTTGTCGTCAGGGGCGGCAGAGTGTTTCTCGAATGAGCTTATCTTGATCAAGGGTTCTCGGAATTATCATTTTGAAGAAATTTCGGAAGCTTTGGAATTGAAGCAGCATGAAACGATTTTGGAAGTTAATCTGGATGCAATTATAGATAATTATAATTATTATAAACAAAAGCTGAAACCTGAAACCAAAATTATTTGTATGGTGAAAGCTTTCGGTTATGGAGCGGGTTCGTATGAGTTGGCTAAAACTCTGCAGGATCGGGGATGCGATTATCTGGCCGTGGCTGTGGCGGACGAAGGCGCTGAGTTGAGGAAAGCCGGCATAACGATGCCGATTATGGTTATGAATCCTGAAATGAATAGTTTCTGTACGTTGTTCCGTTATTCTCTTGAACCGGAAGTCTATAGTTTTAAATTATTGGATGCTTTAATATATGAAGCAGAACGACAGGGAATTATGCGTTATCCGATACATGTCAAGATAGATTCGGGAATGCATAGACTCGGATTTACATTGGAAGATATGCCACGTTTGTCGGAGCGGCTGAAATCTCAAACGACAGTGATGGCACGATCTGTATTTTCTCATTTTGCCGGAAGCGACGAACCTCGTTTCGATGCTTTCTCACGTCAGCAGATCGCTTTGTTTAAGGAGTGTGCCGTTGCGGTGCAATCTGCTACTCCCCAACCGGTAATGCGGCATATTCTGAATACTTCCGGAATTACCCGGTTTACCGAAGAGCAGATGGAGGCCGTTCGTTTGGGGATAGGTCTTTACGGCATTTCGGCTTGCGGGATGGATACGGACTTGCGTACTGTCTCGACGTTGAAAACTACGATTTTACAAATTAAAGAACTGGATGAGGACCAGACGGTCGGATATAGCCGACGTGGAGTACTTACACGTCGTTCTCGGATTGCCGCTATTCCTATCGGTTATGCAGACGGATTGAATCGGCATTTGGGCAATCGAAAAGGAGCAGTTGTCGTTAATGGGAAGAGAGCGCCGATTGTCGGGAATATATGTATGGATGTTTGTATGATCGATGTTACGGATATCGATTGCAAGGAAGGAGATCGTGTGGAGATATTCGGGGAACAGTTACCGGTAACGGAAGTTGCAGAATGGCTACAAACGATTCCGTATGAAATATTGACCTCGGTTTCTTCCCGAGTGAAGAGGGTATATTATAGAGAATAGTTCTTTTTTGTATTTAATATTTATATCCGATTTGTGATAATCTAAGGTAATTGTTCCGAGCCAACATACAGGCTCCAATGACTCCAGCTTTATCTTTTAATTTAGAAATTGTGATAACGGAGTCTTTGTTGGCAAGGTTAAGAGAAAATTTATTAATAGCACTTATAATTGGCAGACTGATATAATCTCCGGTTTGTGATAATTCTCCTCCGATTATCACTAATCCGGGATTAAAAATATTGATAAGTCCGGCAATATATTTTCCTAATTTGTTTCCAGCTTCTTCAATAATATCAATGGCTAATATGTCTTCTTTGTTCACTGCATCTATAATGTCACTTAATGTTAGATTATTACCTTCTTTTATTGATGCTGAAAGAATTGAGTTTTCACCATTGAGAACACGTTGCATAAAGATACGATGAATGGCCGATCCTGAAGTTTCGGTTTCCAGACATCCTTTTTTACCGCAGTGACATAATTCTTCGTTATCGAATACACTGATATGTCCGAATTCTCCGGAGAAGCCAGATTCGCCATAATATAGCTGTCCGTTTATCATTATGCTTATACCCAGTCCCCAACTGATATTGACAAAAATAATGTTTTTTGCATTATTGGTATTATTACTCATGTATTCGCCATAAAGCATAGCACGAGTATTGTTGTCTATGAAAACTTGATATCCTAATTTTTCATAAAATAAATCGGTTAAAGGGCGCTCGCCGAAATAGAATGTACTGTAGCTATATCCTGATTCGGCGTTTATACGTCCTGATATATTGATATTTATGTCCAATATTTTATTTCGGATAGATTTGTGCTTGTTTATGAAAGTTTGTATTATTTCGCAGAGGGCATTGAATGATTCTATTGTATTCTCGTTTTTAAATGAAATATTCGTTTGTAAATCAACAATATCTCCTTTAAAATTTACAATGCCAATATTAATTCCGAATTTTTTAATATCAACTCCTACAAAATAACCTGATTCGGGATTTAATCCGTATAAATTGGGGCGTCTGCCTCCACTACAGGTTTTAAGTTTACCATAGTCTATAATAAACCCCTCTTCAATCATCTCAGATATGATTTTTGCAACAGTAGGTCCGCTTAAATTGAACTCTTTTGAAAGATCTGCAATTGTTGCTCCTTTATTGTAGATGTAAAAATTTATAATACTCTTTTTTATAAGAATCTTTTTTGTGTCCACTCCGTATATCGAACTGTTGTCCATACCTATTTTTTAACCATTTTAATATAAATAGCAAATATACTCAATAACTCATTGATTTCTGTTTTCTGAATTTATAACTTAGTAAATTTCATATAAATTATATTTTCAAACATTCGGAACGGTTCTGTTTTACTGAATGTCGGTCTGTTTATTCTTTTTAAATTTGACAATTGTATAAACTGGTCTGTGGTCGGAAGCTCTCGATATGTCACCCTGTGTTAAGGTGTATGCAGAAGGAACGTCTGTCTCTACTACAGTACAAGTTATTCCGTTTTTTAGTTGCATGATATAGTCGATACGTTGAGAAGGAGATGAGGCTGGGAATGTGTTTTTGTCGGAAGAGATAATCTTCCATTTCTCTTTTAATAGGGAAATAGTTTCAGAGTCAGTCTTTGAATTGAAGTCTCCTAATAAGAAAACGGGTTTATTACTGTTTTGATACAGTTTGTACATGTTTTTGTTAATTTCTTCAGCCTCGGCCAATTGGTTTAGTTTATGGTCCAGATGCACTGATGCTACGATGTAGTCTTGAAATTCCGCGATGGCGATGATACGGTTTTCTGCTCCGGTGGGCAGAATTATTTTGAAACTGTTTTCTATTTTCTCTCGGGAAGATATGCCGATACCATATCCTCCTTTTTGATAATCTATTGCTTTACCGAAATAGTAATTGTCCCATCCCATATATTGGGTAAATCTGGCTAATTGAAAATGGCCGTTTGTACGAGTGGTGCAGCTATCCAGTTCTTGCAGACATATAATATCGGCCTTTAGTTCGCGCATAAGCGATGCTATTGTAAAATAATTTAATGGGTCATTATTATCATAGCTGAAATATTTGACATTATAACTCACGAGTTTTAATGATATATAGTCATTGTTTTCTTTATTATTGGTATTTTCTGGTAGTTCGTTTTGAGTGCAGGATATTATGCTGGAATAGGAGCACAATAGGATTGCAAAGGTTATATAGAAATCAAGATTTTTCATGAGATTGGGAATTCTGTAAAGTCGGAATATGAACAAGATTTAAAAATCATACCCCGACTTTATTGTATATTTTAGAATTTAAATTTTACTAATAATGGGAAATGGTCTGATATTTCGTTATTCTTATCATCATAAATAAAATCGGAAGCTATGACATATTTTGCCATTTGGGGATTTAGCCACAAATAGTCCACTCTCCTTAAATGTTTGGGAAATGCCCGGGTAAAAGCATCATGAAACATCAGGAATGAGTCGGAGTATCCGGCATCTTTGACAGTGTGGATAACGGAATAATCCAGTTTTCCGTTATTTAAGGCTTTGTATCTCGGATCTTTTTGTTCTCGGCGTTTGACTCGCTCTAGATATCCATCTTTGTGAGTTAAAGAATCTGTTTCACATAGAGAATTGAAATCTCCTGTGATAACGATTTTTTCGTTCTCCGGAATTAGGGCTGCATGTGAAAGAATGCGCTGTATCTCCTTTTCTCTTAAGAAAAAGCTCCATGATGATAAATGTACGACGAATAGATTGATATCGTTTATTTTTGCGTACATATATCCGTGTTCCATGTGATCGTCTACTTTTATAAGGTCACGTATGGGATACTTGGACGTTATGGCGACAGGATATCCGTTTTCTTTAGAAATTGCCGAATAGTAATGTCCATAACGAGCAGCAAGTTCTTTTAAAGATTTATCGGTAAATTTATTCATTTCCTGGAAAGCGACAATATCCGGATCTATTGTTTTTACCCATGTTACATATTTATCCATAACTTTCGGATTACTTTCGAATCCGTGTAGCACATTATAACATAGGATCTTGAAATTGTCTTGTTTCTGTTGAGCTTTTGCAGAAATGATGAAGAATAAAATAAATATAAATATACTTGTTCTTTTCATAATAATTTTATTTTAATATTTCACGTATGATTTTTTCGTAAGCTGTGGCTATTTGCATCATTCCGAGATCGCTCGGGTGAGTTCCATCGACTTTTCCGTCCTGTAATTGATCAATATCATCGAAGCTTAAATGATATATATCCTTTATTCCTTGTCTTTTTAACTTAGCGAATGCTTTATCCATAACTTTATTTACTCGGTTATAGTATCGGTGGTATCGGGGTTGTGATATTGCGTTTTTAAACCCGCTACTATATCCGTCGTGATCTGTTAATATTATAGGAGTTTGCGGATGTTTGTCTCGAATATCCTTTACGGCATTTATGATCAATGTTTCTAATTTTTTATCATCATATACTGTTTCAGAGGTTAAATTTGGTAAACAGTCTAATATGAAAATGGCTGCGTCCAGTTCGCAAATGAGTTGTATGACTTCCGGTTCTAAACGTCCGTTTCCTGAAAATCCTAGATTAATGAGTGGTTTGTTTAGTTTTCGCTGAAGTATTGACGTCCATGTCATTCCCGGTCGGCTGGCACATCCACCTTGTGTAATAGAAGTGCCATATACAATGATCGGGAGTTCGTCACGTGAGCTAAGTGGCATGAATGTCCGGTTCTCATATACTCCGATTTCTAATGAGAGTATGCTGTTATAGGGAGGCAAAAAGAGCTTATATTCCAGCCCTTCTTCATAATAACTGGGAGTCGGTTTTAATCCGGTGTATTTATAGATAATGGTATCCCCGAATGTCGTTGCAGGACGGCACCAATAGAATTTGTCCCCATTGACCGCATATAAATCGAGGCCGCTTGCTCCGACTGCTGGCATGGTTGGTAAAGTTAGTCTACCTCCGACTTTATATCGTATCTGTATTGTTGGGGAGTTTGTTTTGAATCGAATTGTCAGTCCGGATGAAAATTTAGAACGAGCCCAGACTTCCGGTCTGACAATGGATTTTGCTCGAGTAGGTAGCCTGTCATAAAAACCTTCGTGTTCTCCTTGCCAGGCTTGTCCTTCGATAGCATTTATCGTTGAGTTTTGGGGATTCCACCATTTCATTTCTTGAGCGTTTGCTATGATGCTCAAGAAAAAATATAAACAAAATATGTTTAATCTGTGATTCATAATAAAAGTAATATTAAAATTGCTAGAAGTATCCTGGATTTTGTTTTAATCCTAAATTGACCTGACTTTGTGGAATTGGTAATAAAAACTGATATTTGTTTTTGGTATAGACCAGTTTATCGAGAGCTTTACCTAGACGAACCAGATCATAAAAATAATGGTTTTCTCCATAGAATTCGAATTTGCGTTCGTCGAGTATGGCATCTATATATTTACTGGGATCATTCAGAATTTTTTTGTCTAATGGAGGGAGATTTCTTTCAGATCGTAAATAATTCAGTTTCTCAAGTCCTGATTCGTCAGGAGCGCATTCTGCAAAAATTAGGTACATTTCTGTAAATCTGGATATGGTGAACGGACATGTACTTACAGAATTATAGTTGAATTTATTTACTGTTGTATAACCGTCGTTACTTTGTCCGATGCAGAGTGTATAACGTGCATCTGTAGGGTCCATTGAATCTATAAAAGATTGAGATGGCTTGAATTGGTATGATCCTGATGGAGTCATGGCGTAGGTGTTAAATATGTTTCTGTAGTAGTACGCTCCGGTATTGTTTGAGATACACATGATAAGTTCTTTAGGCCCTACACCTACAGCTGATGCTGCCATATTAGCAGCTGGAATTAGTTGGAAGCGGGAGTCTTCGAGAAAACGGCGAGCTATCGATTTGGCTTTGTTATATTCTTTATTGTATAAATATACTCTAGCCAACAGGGCTGATGCTGCTTCGGAAGATGCATAGTAGTAGTACCGAGCTGCAGTAGGAAATTCGGGTGGAGCTTGATCCCATGAACGACATTGAGTTATTGCAATATCTAAATCATCTTTAATAAGTTGCCATACATCGGATGCTGGGGATCTCGGTATGACCTCTTCTGTAATCTGGGTAGATATTGGTACATCTCCGAACTGTGTTACTAATTTTAAATAACAATAAGCTCTTAGATAATGGAGAGATCCGATCATCTGTCTGTTGCTTATGTTTGATAGGTCGGATTTAGTGGACAAATAATTGAGCGCATAATTTGCTTGATGTATTACACTATAAAAATGATAATAATAATTCTCGACGAAACTATTGTCTGACGAAAAATTATTATGGGCAATATTGGCATTGACTAAACTTCCGTTATTTGAATTGTTTTCAATTATTTCTCCCAGACAATCATTCAATATAAGTCCGGCAGGTGTACAGTCCGCTAGAGTATGATAGACTCCTCGAACAAGACTTTGGATATGTTCTGACGATAATTCGTTTTCCTGAAGGGTATCGACAGGTGTTTCTTCTAAAAGAAAGTTACATGACGAGAAAAAGATAAGTATCTGTAAGGTTGTTATAAGTTTGAAATTTTTCATATTTCTATAGATTAAAAGTTTAAGGAAAGGCCTATTAAATACATTCTGGGATTAGGTGTGCCGAAAAAGTCCTGCCCCATTTCTTTAGGAGAAAGTGTATAGCTTACTTCTGGGTCCATACCTGAGTATTTTGTCCATGTTGCTACGTTTTGCATGGTTGCGTATATACGTAGATGTTTTAGCTTAATATGTTTTACCCAATCTACCGGAAAGGTATATCCTAGTGTTATATCTTTTAATTTGAGAAAAGAACCGTCTTCAAGATAACGGTCTGAGGCCATATTGTTGTATTCTGAATTAAATAATGCTCTGGGATATTTATTACTCGTTCCCGGTCCTGTCCATCTGTTTTCAGCACTTTCTTTCAACATATTTGCATCCATTTGTCCCAATCTGTCAGAATATCCACTTCGAAAAATATTTAATATATCATTCCCATATTGATAGGAAAGAGAAATATTTAGATCGAATCCATAAAATTTAAAGGTATTTGTAAATCCACCATACCAGTCGGGCATAGCTTTTCCCGTAATCATCCGTTTAGGATTACCGTTTTCATCCAATGCATATTTCATATCTCCTGCTCGAACTCCGTTTTTGTATAAGTTTTCAGGCACTTCTTTGTCAGACTGATAGATGCCTTCTTGCTTGTATAGGTAAAATGATCCAACAGGTTTGTTGATTTCAAGAATATGGTAATTGCCGACATATACGGGAGTATTCCCTTCCATTAATTTTTTTACTTTATTATTGATAGTCGTGAAAGTTAGATTTGAAGTCCATTCGAAATTACGTTGCTTGATATTTACCGATTTCAGAGATAATTCGAGCCCGGAGTTTCTCATTTTTCCGATATTTACCAGTTTTGTTTTATAACCATATGTGGCTGGCATCGGTTTTTCAAAGAGGAGTCCGTGTGTGTTTTTTATATAGTAATCAATCGAAATATTCAACCTGTCGTTAAATAAGACGGCATCAGTTCCCACATTTATTTGTTCTGCTTTTTCCCAACTCAGATCGCGATTGCCCGGACTCTCAAGGATAATGCCGGCTTGTCCATAATATGGAGCTTCAGCACCCATGTACCGTTGAGCTGTATAATATCCTACGCCTGATTGTTCTCCGGTCATACCCCAACTGACTCTTATTTTCCAGTCGTTGATAAAGTCGAAGCTTTTCATGAAATCTTCTTTATTGATGCGCCAGGCAATAGATGCAGAAGGGAAGACTCCCCACATGCCATTTGAGGGAAACTTGGAAGATCCATCAGCGCGTACTGTTGCTGCAAGCAAATATTTATCGTCCCAACTCAAGTCTAATCTTCCGAAATGAGAGATCAGGGTACTTCCATAAGCATATCCGTTAGCACCGAATGAAGCGGCAGAACGAATATATGTGAATTGTTTAGTGGGAAAGTCCCACCCGCTGGAGATATTCCATGAACGGTTGTAATGTTCGTAAGATTGTCCTACCATTGCAGTTAATCCCAGCTTTTCTTTTATCATAGTTTTATATGTTAACGTATGTTGTAATACGTAGCGAATTGCAGTTGCACGTGATTCTCGGGTATAACCATCGTAAGACTCCATATTCGGAAAATCTGTTGTCCGATTATAAAAGTCGTTATTCGTATTGTATAGCAAACTTAGCTGTGGTTTATATATTAGGCCTTTTGCTAATTTCCAGTTCAGATAAGTAGATGCATTTGCCGAGTAAATCTTGTAATCGGAAGTAGATTCGTTTATCATGGCCTGGACATTGTGATATCGGAGGTCGATACCTCCTATCGCATACGAGCCATCTTTCTTGTAAGGTCGGTCATACGGCCGTTGTGGAAATGATCGTAATATATATCCATAATTTCCGTTTTCACTCGGTACTCTGTTATTAATTGTGTGTCCGAGGCCTATTGTAACTCCAAAATTGACTTTGGAAGATATGATATGGTCTATATTTGAACGGAAGTTGATTCTTCTAAGTCGGTTTGTTTTTATGACACCTTCTTGGTCATAATAGGAAATATTTGAGTAAAACTTCGTATTTCTATTTCCTCCTCTCATGGATAGAGAGTAACGTTGAGTAATAGGTGTATCTTCCCTGAACGGGAGTTTTACCCAGTCATAATCTCCGGGATAATTAACTCCTCTCGGGTCTTTTAATAAAGGTTGATATCCAGCATCTCCCGGATTATAATTGTTATCCTTGTTATAATTATTATAAGCTTCGTTCATGACGGTCAGGTATAAATCTGTATCTGCCATTTCCGGGAGGTTATGTACTTGGCTAAATCCACAGGACATGTTCAGCGAGAAACTGGTGCGTCCACTCTGTCCTTTTTTTGTAGTAATGAGAATTACTCCGTTTGTCGCTCTTGAACCATATATAGAGGCCGCTGCGGCGTCTTTAAGGACATCTATAGATTCTATATCTGAAGGGTCTATCAGCGATAAAGGAGACTGATAAGAAGACCCGAATAATCCGGTTAATTCTGAACCGTCTTCAGTATCCATAGGTATGCCATCGATAACATATAAGGGGTCATTCCCTCCGTTAATAGATCCTACTCCTCTAATGCGTATTGTCCCTGCAGTTCCAGGATTTCCCGAAACGGACTGTACTTGTACTCCGCTAAGTTTTCCTTGTAATAATTGGTCGAATGTGGCATACGAAACGGATAAGTCATCTTTTATTTTCAAAGAAGATATGGCTCCGGTGACATCTTTGCGCTGTTGTGTTGAATATCCTACAACAACAACTTCTTTCATGGATTGTTCCTTTTCTTCGAGAATGGCATTTATCTCTTTTTTATTTTTTATGTAATATTCTTTTGTCTCCATGCCGATATAGGAAAAAACCAAAGTATCTCGAGGTGCGGCTTTGATCCGATATTTACCGTTTATATCTGTAATGGTTTGAGTCGTTTTACTTTTTACAGAAACTGATACGCCGATAAGAATTTCACCTTTTGTATCTGTTACAGTTCCGGTAATTATTTTCTCAAGGCTTTGTGCCGGAAGTTTTCCGGCAGTAAATAGCCCGATGAGAATTGTAAGTGTTATTTGATATATTTTCATGATAAATTATAAATTTTTGTGGGATGAATCTTTACTGATGCTTCACAAGCTGGATTACTGCAACTTTTTTGCGAGATTCTTTTTCGGAGATTTGTAACAGATATATTCCGGTATTAAGATGAGCCACATCGATTTTATTTTGTCCGGCTGAACAATTATTTGAGAATGTTAATTTCCCATTGGTCGTGAAAATGTTAATAATATAGTCTTTATCATTGTCAAGACCGGTTAAATTAATTTCTTTATCGAAAGGATTTGGAAAACAGCTTATTGTCGCTTTTTGAGAAACAATGATTCCGGTAGGAGTCTTGTTTATGTTAATTTGGTTTGTTGCAATTTCTTTTGTTGCACAAGGTAAAGAAGTTTTCATGCGTACATATATTGTATGATTTCCCTCTTCCAGTTGGTAACCGGCCAATCTCAATATGTTGTTTGACGAGAAAACATCCAATGGGTATTCAAAATCGGGGTCATCTAATGCAAATTGAAATAGAGGATCTTCTCCACCTGTTACAGATTGAGCTTCGATAATGATGGCATCCCATTCATCCGATTCAGGAATATTGGATGTCAGCGATACAGATGGTTCTATTTCGTTTTCAACAGTGAATATGATATTTTCACTCATGTTATTCAATGTGTATGTTATTGTATGTTCGCCCAGTCCGGCTAAGGATGCGTTAAACGTTGATCCTGTAACTCCTTTTCCTGACCAACTGCCTCCTGCGGGTGTGGCAGATAGTGAGATAGTTGATTCTAAGCATACTTTTTGAGATTTGTGGTTGATTTGCGGTTTGTCGATATAGTCGACAACAATTGTAAATATATCTCCGGAAGTGAATTCGATACCTTCTGCTGTTATAGTCATGGCTTCGTCATCATACTGTACCGGTATGAATATTGTATTGGTTTCTGTTTTTTTTATCAAACCGACTTTAGGGTTTTCTGCCAATAATGTCGCTATTGTTGGCGAAACTTTGAATTGTAGGCTAATCGTATTGATCCCGGATAAATTGATTTTCCAATTTCGTTTTAAAACTGTACAGGCTATTTCTTTTTCGTCTTCATTAAAGGCTTGTATTTGTTCTGTAGTATTAAGAGCGTCAGATGTTGCTCCGACAAAAGCAAATTGTCCATCTTCTTGAAATTTGGCAGGAGATGAAAAAGAACTTCCGTTTGATATTGTCAATATACCTTCATCTTCAGTTAACCCGTAACCGATCCGTCCGGTCGATTTTATTTGAGAAAGTCCGGAAGCATCATCGCGTACAATGCCTGTAATATAATTATTATAAGAAGAATAGTCAGAAGTTTCTCCTGCCCACCAAATTTGCCCTGCACTACTTGAATAAGTGAATTTATAGTTTGGTGTAGTAGGTACTTTTGTTGGATTGGAAGAAGAGGATTTAATTAGAGTAATACCATATTTCGCAGCAAGATAAGACTCTATTTTGTATCTTTCTTCATCTGTAATAAGTCTGTCGAAAGCTATAATTTCAGCAATATCTCCTTCGAGCCATTTACCTATTTTAGTCGTTCCTGCAACACTAACTCCGGCATAGAAAATACCCTCTTTCGATGGGGAGGAAACGAATCTTGTCAGGACGCTGAACAGACCTCCGTCGAAAGTTACCATATCTCCTTTTGGGTTGCCAAAAGCTGCAAAACAAGAATGGAAGCCAGTGGCTTTACTTGTTATTGCTGTAGAACGTGTTCCCCAATAATTGTTGATTCCATCAGAAACTAACCATGTCGGAGTAGGATTAGACCCCATTTTGTAAGTTTGAAAAAAAACAAGGTCTTCTTTATTCCCGTAATCTGTTATACCTTTTTCCTGAATAGATAAAACTGTTGATTCCTCTTTATTTTCTGTAGTTAGATTTGCTGAATAAACTGCGAAAACTGATTGGTATTTTTTATTTTCTAATCCTTTTAATGCAATTTTCCCATTGAAATGAACTGTTGGGTTGAAATTGACGGTGCTGTTTTTTAGTGTCAATGATTCGGAGTCTCCTTCTTCTCTTTGGAAAAGTTCGATTTCTTGCTTTTGGTCAGATAGATCTTCCCAATACGGACTTGTCAATTTATTATCCGCATTTATGGTCACACCCTTATCTGCTCTAAGCCATAAAACCGATCCTGATACTCCTCCCGGTTTTATTTGTGCATTTGCAACAAAAACCGTTTCAATACATAATAACGATAGTAAAAACGCCTTTTTCATAATTGATTGTATTAATGGTTGATTTAGATATAATGGTTTTGAAATCTCGGGTTAATTATATCAGGAATTTGAATATTATTTTAAATAATCTTGTTGCAAATAAAATGATAAAATTGTAAATTGCAAAATATTTACGAAATATTTTTTGTATATGCATGAGTATATTACAAAAATATTACAAAAGTGTTTCGATTCTATGATAGATGTGTTTTGCATATGTGTTTGTTGTCTATTTTTTTTATAATTATTTGTTTTACATTGTATTGTATTTGTGGTTAAAGGCTGGATATTGTAGGAATATAGGTGTGTATGATGATTTTTTTATTTTGAAAATATTTTTGTAACATATTGTTGTTTATGAAAATATTTATTTTATTTGCATCGTGAATATGTTAAATGTAAAATTAAGATAGCCGTGAAAAAAAATTACAAATGGATTATATTTCTTATTACGACATTGGGATATAGTCTTTTCTATGTGTGCCGTTTAAGTATCAATGTCGTAAAGAGGCCGATTGTGGATTCGGGTTATTTGAGTGAGACAGAGTTGGGTATTATCGGAGGATCTCTGTTCTTTTCGTACGCAGTAGGAAAATTTGTAAACGGTTTTTTTGCCGATCGTTTCAATATACGTTTTTTAATGTCCGGCGGGTTGCTGGTTGCTGCGCTCCTTAATCTGATATTGGGTATGCATGTATTGTTTGGCGTTTTTGTAGTGCTATGGGGGATTAACGGATGGGTACAGTCTCTTGGTGGGCCTTGTAGTGCTATTGCTCTTAATCGTTGGTTCGGGGATAAGCAGCGAGGTACAGTATATGGTTTTTGGAGTGCGAGCCATAATATAGGAGAGGCTTTTACTTTTATATTTATAGCATTTGTAGTCAGTATGACCGGTTGGCAGTTTGGTTTCTTAAGTGCCGGAATGTTGGGGATTATAGGTGCGGTTCTTATATTTATTTTCTTAAAACCTTTTCCGCATGATGCAATAGACGGGGACGTATTTGTTAACCGAAAGGAAATAGGGAAAAAGCAGCTTTCTGTTTTAAAGAGCGGTACTATTTGGCTGCTTGCTCTTTCAAGCGCTTTTATGTATATCAGCCGTTATGTAGTCAATAGTTGGGGAGTTTATTATTTCGAAGTAGAAAAACATTATTCTATTGTGGAGGCTAGTGGATTGATTTCGATAAGTTCTATATGTGGAATTATAGGTACGGTATTTTCGGGGTTGTTATCTGATAAACTTTTTAGAGGAAAGCGGTATATCCCGGCTTGTTTGGCAAGCTTTATGAATTTGATCGCTTTATATCTTTTTTTATATATTCCCGATGGTGGTAAGCTTATGGATATTGTAGCCATGGTTCTTTTCGGAATATCTATTGGTATTTTGATATGTTATTTGGGCGGACTTATGGCTATAGATTTGGCTCCAAAAGAGGCAACGGGTGCGGCTGTAGGTGTAATAGGAATAGCCAGCTATATGGCAGCAGGCATTCAGGATATTTTAAGTGGCTTTTTTATTGAGAGCAAAAAACAGATTATTGGAGGGGTAGAAATCATCGATTTTTCATTTATCCGTATGTTTTGGATACTGTCTGCAATGGTTTCATTACTCCTGTTAATATGTATATATTATAAACACCATAGAAGAGTTTAATTGTCATGAATGTGTTGGAAAAAATTAAAAACGGCCTTATCGTTTCTTGTCAGGCAGAAGAGGGTTCTCCGTTTAATACACCGAAAGGTGTAGGCGATTTTGCAAGGTGTGCCGAACTTGGCGGTGCTGTCGGAATTCGAAGTTGTGGTATTGAAAAGTGTCGTTATATAATGCAAAATACATCTTTACCTGTAATTTGTCTTACTAAATCGATATTTGAAGATGGATTTGTACGTATCACCGGTTCTTTTGCGGAAGTCGAGGCTTTGCTTAAAATAAATGCGACGTTTATAGCTGTGGATGGGACGTATAGAATAAGGGAGAAACAATATACGGGACCGGATTATATAAAAAAAATAAAAAAAATGTATCCCAAAATTCTGGTAATGGCAGATATTGCTACTTCTCAGGAGGCATTCGCCTGCTATGAAGCGGGAGCTGATTGTATATCGACGACACTGTGTGGTTATACGCCCGATACGGTTTTTGTTAATCAGGAGTATCCCTCTTTTTCGTTATTGGAAGAATGTATAAAGTTTGTTCCTCGGGATTTCCCGATTATGGCTGAGGGAAGATTTAATAAACCGGAATATGCTGCACAAGCTATAGAAAATGGGGCTTGGGCTGTCATTGTAGGAACATCTATTACTCGACCTCAAATAATAACGCGTTGGTATGTAAATGCAATTAAGAAAAAAGTTGGACAAATATGAAAATGAAAATATTTTTTGGAACAGATGGCTGGAGAGCTTTGAATGGCTCTCAAATAAATGAAGTTTCAGTTGCAGTAATAGCACAAGCTTTTAGTGATTATTTACTGGGAAAAAATCGAACACCAGTTGTGGCTGTCGGCTATGATAGCCGTGAAAATTCGGAGCTGTTTGCGAATATTTTTGCGCAAGTACTTTCGGGAAACATGATAAAAGTTTATCTGTCAGACAGTATTATTCCGACTCCTGTTTTATCTTATAAAGTATTAGAGTCTGGTTGTGATGCTGGAGTTATGATTACTGCATCTCATAATCCGAAAGAATATAACGGTATAAAATTCAAATCGGAGTATGGAGGTCCATTTTCTACTGAAGAGACGAAGATCGTCGAGTCATATCTCTATCGTTCAAAGATAAAGGAATCAAAAAAATTTGTCACCAAATGTGATTTTATCTATGGATATATCAGGCACACTGAAAGAATTATTAATTTTGATAAGATAAAAGAGTCGGGTCTTTGTTTGCTTATTGATAGTATGGGAGGATCGGGGCAAAGGCTTACAGAACAAATTTTAAAAAGGCATGGAATAGAGGCTGTTTCGATTTTTGCTGATCCTGTTTCCGATTTTTACGGTAGATCACCAGAACCCATAGAGAAGAATTTGAAACCGTTGTCTGAATCTTTAAAAAAAGGAAATTACTCATTTGGAGTAGCTACGGATGGTGATGCTGATAGAATTGGAGTTTGTCTTGATTCTGGAGATTGGCTGTCTGCACAGTATACGATTTTGTTGCTTGTTGATTATTTGAAGAATGTAAAAAAAGTTTCGGGAGGAATAATAAAAACATCTTCGGTATCTGACAAAGTTCGTATTTTATTTGAGAATGAGACTACTCCTATATATGAAGTGCAAGTTGGATTTAAATATATATGTGATGTTATGATTCGGCATGATATCGCTTTTGGAGGAGAAGAAAGTGGAGGTTTTGGTTATGGAGTACATATTCCTGAGAGGGATGGGATATTTTCTTCATTGCTTTTATTAGAGATGTTGGCAACATCTTCATGTAAAACATTATCTGAATATTTCAAGAGAAAATTGTCTACTCTCGGACAGATTTATTATAACCGTATGGATTTAGTATACAGATATGAAAATAAAAATGATCTGTTACCTCAACTATTTTTGAATTCACCGCGAATGATCAATGGATTTAGAGTGTTTGGTATACAATCATTTTGTAGTAGTAGAAATATTGTCAATGGTATTAAATTTTTGTTAGGTCCTTGTAGGTGGTTACTTATTCGAAGTTCTGAAACTGAGGATATCATTCGTTTCTATGCGGAAGGGCAATCTGAGAAAGAAACAGAAATGTTGTTGTCGTGTGGCCGGGAAATATTGGGAATATAACAAGACTTATGAGGTATTAAAAAAATAGGCGCTATTGTTTTTTTGAATTTATTTTCTCAAAAAATCTTTTTTTTTTGAGAAAATAATCTACGGTAATGTTCCGGTTAGTTTCAGGAAAGTTTTTAAGCAGGTTGGTTCTCGGCTGGGAGTTATACCGTTTTTTCATTTTTCGGTAGTCTATATGAGCTTTCCATACGGCTTTTACGTTTTCCCACTCTCCCGATAAAAGGAATTTTCCCATTGCTGCCGTGTCCATAAGTCTGCGGATGAATAATAAAGATTTTCCTTCTTTGAGAGGAAGATTCTTATAAAGCATTAATAGATTATTTCTGAAATTGAGATATGTCTTTCGGGGGTTCGAGGCGTTTAGTGTTCCTCCTCCCAGATGGTAGACGGTACTTTGCGGGATAATTACAATTCGTTTGCCCATAAGATGTACTCTCCAGCAAAGATCGATTTCTTCCATGTGCGCGAAAAAATCGGCATCGAGACCGCCGGCATTCAAGTATTCTGCCCTCCGGATAAATAGACACGCTCCGGTAGCCCAGAATATATCGGTTATCGAATCATATTGTCCGTAATCTTTTTCTATCGTGTCGAATATCCTGCCCCGGCAGAAAGCGTAGCCATATCGGTCGAGAAATCCTCCGGCCGCACCGGCATATTCAAAACAATCTTTTTGTCGGTATGCTTTCAATTTCGGCTGGCAGGCAGCAACGTCTCTATTTTTGTCACAGTATTCGACAAGCGGTTCTATCCATGCAGGTGTGGCTTCTACGTCCGAGTTCAATAATACTACGTATTCGTATTCGAGTGCTTTGATGGCTCTGTTATATCCTTCGGCATACCCGTAATTTTGCGGGAATGCCATGATTTTTACTTCGGGGTGATTTTTCTGTATCCATGCGATAGAATTATCGTCAGATCCGTTGTCTGCAATGATAATGTCCGCCAATTCGGGATTCGTATATCGGCACACGGACGGGAGGAATTTTTCCAGAAGAGCCAATCCGTTCCAATTCAATATGATGACTGCAACTTTTTTCAAAAGAGAAATTTTTATAAGTTTGATAAATCGGTTATCAGGAGCGTTTATGTTTCCAACGATTATGAGTCCATAACCAATATTCCGGCGCACGAAGTATTGTTGTTTCCATCATTTCCATATATTTGTTCGTAATTTCGAATTCTTCGGTCTCTTTCGGATTTTTAGATATTTCCCGGATTGTTACGGAATAATATCCTCTTTTTATTTTTTCGACATCGAAATAAAAAACGGAGAAGCCGACTTTGTGGGCGATTTTTTCGACTCCGGTAAATACCGGAGTATCATGGTTCAAGAAATTTACCCAATGGTGTATGTTTGCCGGAGAAGGAGTTTGGTCTGCCATAAATCCGGTGATAGACGGTCTGCCTGAGGATTTATAGCGTAAAATACTTCTTAGCGTGTCTTGTTTGGCAATACATTCGGAATGGTATCTTCCCCGAAGTTTGAGAAAGAAACGATCGAACCATTTGTTTTTCAGAGGACGATATATTTGTGCGAAAATTACGCTTCCTTTACGCATCCAGAGAGTGACGGACGGAACAAATTCCCAGTTGCCGTAATGTCCGAGCAGCATCAGGCATGAACCTCCGTTATCGACAATTTCCTGTAATGCTTCTGTATTGTGGAATTTTACCCTTTTTCGAGTCTCTTTGTCGGAGATATGGAGTAATTTGATCGTTTCTACGATATAGTCGCAGAAGTGATGGTAAAAAGCTTTTTCCATCCGACGGATTTCTTTTTCGCTTTTTTCAGGAAATGAATCTTTCATATTTTGATATACCAGTTTTCTCCGGTAACGTACTATGTAGAACATCGGAAAAAATAGGATATCGGATAATATGTATAATATTTTCAGCGGTAACAGAGCATGTAGCCAAAAATAGAAATACAACGGAAAATAGAGGATATTTTCGGATGTTTCTTTTTTCATATCTACGGGTTTATTCGATAATTCGTGTTACGGTAAGAGCATCTCCTGTTTCATTGAAGTCTCCTAATAATATTTTGCATGTCGTGTTTACCCTGTTTTTCTCGTAAGGCATCTCGACACGGATATAGTTGTCTGTGAATCCGTGCATGGGCGCTCCTTTTTTAGGGTGCTCGAATAAAACAGGTCTCGTTTTTCCTATTTGGGATGAATAGAATTCGTGTGTCTTTTTTTCGGAGATCTCAAGCATCTTTTTACATCGTTCGTGTTTTTCTTGGGGATTTACTACATGATCGATTTTAAGAGCTTGTGTATTGGGTCGTTCTGAGTAAGTAAATACGTGCAACTGAGAAATATCGAGCCCATAAACAAATCGAACAGCTTCGTTGAAGAATTGTTCGGTTTCACCTCTCACTCCGACAATGAGATCGACTCCTATAAATGCATCGGGCATTACAGATTTGATTTTTTGTATCTTGCTCTTGAAGAGTGCGGTATCGTATCGGCGATGCATCAGTTTAAGTACCTCGTCGCTTCCCGATTGCAACGGTATATGGAAGTGAGGAGCGAAACGGCGGGACGTTGCAACATAATTGATGATCTCATCGGTAAGTAAATTAGGTTCTATGGAAGAAATCCGGTAACGTTCTATACCTTCTACCCGATCTAAAGCTTTTACCAGATCGAAAAATGATTCTCCGGTCGATTTACCGAAATCCCCTATGTTTACTCCGGTAAGAACGATCTCTTTTCCGCCTGATGCTGCGACAGTTTCAGCTTGCTTTACCATTTCTGCGATCGATCCGTTTCTACTTCTGCCTCTTGCAAAAGGAATAGTGCAATAAGTGCAGTAATAGTCGCAACCGTCCTGTACTTTCAAGAAATAGCGGGTTCGGTCTCCTCGAGAACAGGAGGGACTGAAAGTCCGTATGTCTTGACTTTGCGTGGTGATGATCGTTCCGTTACCCTTTTGTTTATGCAGATCATCCAGATAATCTAATATATTTAGTTTTTGTTCTGCTCCGAGAACCAGATCTACATCGGGAATATGTGCTATTTCTTCGGGCTTCAGTTGGGCATAACATCCGGTTACTACTATAAATGCCCCTGGGTTTTGTCGGGCGATTTTTCGAATGGTTTGCCGGCATTTTTTGTCGGCTAATTCTGTTACCGAACAGGTGTTGATAATACAGATGTCAGCTTTTTCTCCGTTTCTGGCTTTGCGGATTCCCTGTTCTTCCAGAATCTTTCCAATCGCGGAAGTTTCAGCAAAATTGAGTTTACATCCTAATGTATAATAAACTGCTGTTTTATTTTCAAAAATTGTATGATCGACCATTAATGAGACTGTAATTCATATTAAAAACGAAACAAAGTTAGTCATTTTAAGGCAAAAAGCGTCGGTGCTGTAACATTCCTTAGCTATATTATAGGGAGAATACCAACTATTCATTATAAATTTGCAGTTCGACATAACTTAATTTGCCATGATCGAGGAAAATTTTATCAAAATCTATGAGAAAAGTTTTAAGGAAAATTGGGATCTGCCTGCATTGACCGATTATAATACGAGAGAAACTTTTACTTATGGAGAAGTTGCAGAGCAAATAGCCCGTTTGCATCTGTTATTTAAATATTGTCAGATTAGGCGTGGGGACAAGATTGCTCTTGTCGGCCGTAATACCCCCCGATGGTGTATAGCTTTTATGGCTACGGTTTCTTATGGAGCGATTATCGTTCCGATATTGCAGGATTTTAATGCAAATGATGTTCAGCATATTGTTAATCATTCAGATTCTGTTTTGCTTTTTGCCGGAGATTTGATTTGGGAAAATCTCGAAGTGGATAAACTGAGCCAATTACGCGCGACTATTTCTTTGGTGGATTATACTTGTCTTGATCAGCGGGACGGAGAATGTATTACTCAATGTTTGGGTGATATGGATAAGTTGTTTAAAAAAGCATATCCTAAGGGTTTTACGAGAGACGATGTCCGTTTTGCCGAATTAACTAATGACAAGGTAATCTTGATTAATTATACTTCGGGAACGACCGGTTTTAGTAAAGGGGTAATGCTTACGGGAAATAATCTCGGAGGAAATGTGTGTTTCGGAATATCTTCGAAACTTCATTTTTCAGGAAGTAAATGTCTTTCATTTTTACCTTTGGCACATGCTTACGGATGTGCATTTGATTTGTTAGTACCTTTGGCTGTCGGCACGCACATTACGTTATTGGGGAAAATTCCTTCGCCTAAAATATTGTTGAAAGCATTGGAAGAGGTAAAGCCTAATCTTATTATTTGCGTGCCTCTGATATTAGAAAAGATATATCGGAAGCAGATATTGCCGATGTTGAATAAACGTCCGTTGAAATGGGCTCTTAATGTTCCGTTGCTCGACTCCCGTATTTATGGGCAGGTACGAAAAAAACTGGTGGATGCTTTCGGTGGACGTTTTGAGCAGGTAATTGTCGGAGGCGCTCCTTTAAATGCCGAAGTTGAGGCTTTTTTGCATCGTATTAAATTTCCGTTTACTGTCGGTTATGGAATGACAGAATGCGGTCCTTTGATCAGTTATACTCACCATTCTGAATTTATACCACGTTCTTCTGGACGAATTCTTGAAGGATATATGCAAGTGAAGATCGACTCTTCTGATCCCGAGCTGATTCCGGGAGAAATTTGTGTACGAGGTGAGAACGTAATGGCCGGTTATTATAAAAATCAGGAAGCGACCGAAAAGGTGATCGATAAGGATGGTTGGTTGCATACCGGCGATATGGGTACGGTGAATAACGATGATACCATATTTATAAAGGGTCGTTACAAAACAATGATTTTGGGGGCGAGCGGGCAAAATATCTATCCGGAGGAGATCGAGTCGAAATTGAATAATATGCCGTTTATAATGGAAAGCCTTGTTATTGAAAAGGATGGACGTTTGGTCGCTTTGGTATATCCTGACTATGAGGCTGTTGATGATTATGGAATTGCGAATGAAGATTTGCCGGTAGCAATGGAGGAAATTCGGAAAAATTTAAATAAGGAGGTTGCTCCTTATGAACAAATCGCTAAAATTCATCTTTATCCGACTGAATTTGAGAAAACTCCGAAACGGAGTATAAAACGGTATCTTTATACAAATTTTTCTCCGATATAGCATTTCTGAAGAAAAAAGTTGACTTTTTTGAAAAAAAATGAGTTCAGGTGATACAACATTAGAAAATAATCTATACCTTTGAACCGTTTTTGAAGCAATAATTTATTGTTTTATATTTAATTTAAAGAAAATGAAAAAGTTAGTCTTGTTCTTCGCTGTTGCATTTGCAATGTCATTTGCAGCTTGTTCTTCTAAAACTACTAGCGACGCTACTAGCGCTGATTCAACTATGGTTGATTCTATTTCTGTAGTAGAAGAAACTGTAATCGTTGATTCTGTAGCTGCTGACTCAGCTGCTATCGTTGATTCAGCTGCAGTTGTTGCTGAATAATTTAGCGATAAGAACAAAAAGGAGTAATAGAGTGGTTCTGAGAAGAGCTGCTCTATTTTTTTTATATTTTTGCAGTAGAAAAAGTGTGGATGTTATTGGAAATTTAATATTGTAATGATATGAAAAAGATAATATTACTTTTAGTTCTTTTACTCTTTTGTTTTTCTTTACCTGCTAAAAAGTTAGAACCGGTTCGTACGAGTGTTGGCAAGTTGAATGTATCCGTTGATCCAAGGACTGAGTTGTTAGGGGTGATACAGATTATGGCCGATTATCCACTCGTAACTAAAAATTCGCCTTATAGTAATGAGGTAAAAGCATATTTTGAGCCTATGAAAGATTCGAAGGCTGTTGAAGTGACGAGAATGCTTTTACAAGAGTATGGTTTTAGTTATGATGCTCCTGTGGATTTTATATTGCGATTGTCCCAACCTCTTCAATTAAAAAGAATCGTACCTTATTCTGAGGATGTGAAAAATCGTGCTGGAGGAGAAGCCAATCTTTCTGTATATAGAGATGCGATTCGCGATTTTGCAAAAAAATCCGGATTTGAACATTTTTATGTATCTAAGAAAGAGTTTTATGAGCGTATTCTTGCATCAGTTCGTGAAATGTTTCAAGGTCGGGACTTAGTCAAAACAGTAGAAGAGTATTATAAAGATAGTTGCAATAGTTATAATATGATTATATGCCCTCTTAACGGGAACAATAATTATGGTCTGAGATTTAAATCGAGTAATGACAAATATGATCTTTATCCTGTGATATGTGGGGAGGGGAAGTATAGAGAACGATTTTTTGATAATGTTATTTTGCATGAATTTAATCATTCGTTTGTTAACCCATTAACAGAAAAATATAGAGATAAGGTTGAGTTAAGTAAAAAACTTTTTGAGCCGATAAGAGAATTTATGACTTCTAAGGCGTATGGTGAGTGGAAAATAACGTTAGATGAACATATTGTAAGAGCTGTTACGGCAAGAATGATGGAAATGTTGTTCGGTAAGCAAGTCGGAGCGGAATGGGTAATTTATGAAAAAAAACAAGGCTTTGTATATATTGAGCCGATTATTGAAAGTTTAAAACGGTTTGAAAGTCTCCGAGATTCTGATGGTGTAACATTTGCTGAATATTTTCCAAACCTATTGTCGATGTTGGCCGATTTGAATCCTGTTAATAATTTTGATACTGCTGCTTTTAACGGTATTATAGATCGTGTTTTTAATACCGGAAAAATCGCAGTTGTCTATCCTACGGCAGATTGCAATCAAGAGCTTATATATAAAATAAAACAATATACAGCTTATGTCGCTGATTTTATAAAGCAAAAAAGTACAATAAAAGAATGTGTCGTGATATCTGATAGTGTGGCTTTGAGTAAACCTTTGGATGAATACGGAATATTATGTTATGGAACGATAGAGAGTAACTTGTTTTTGTCTCATTACAAAGAGACTTTTCCGTTTCAGATTAAAAATGGCGAACTTTTTGCTGATAAGAAATATAATGATCCGAGTCTAAGATTTATTACTTGCTTACCAAATCCGCAAAACAATAAAAATGGAATGATTGTATATACGGCTTTTAAGAATGATAATATTCTTGATATAAACAGTTATTCCCATGGAAGTTATAGCTATCATATTTTTAGCGGTAATCGGACGGTGTTGTCTGAAGGTTTTTATGATACAAAATCTGTTCCGTGGAAGTTTATTAAATAAAAGGTATTATCTATAAGTCTATGCTCGATTAAGATTAATTGGGGATAAAAGTTTAATAAAGAATATATTATTAAAATGGTAAAGAGGGGCGAAATTAAATTGCCCCTCTTTACTTATTTGTAATCTTTTATTTTTTTAAGGAACTTGATGTTCATAACCGAGAACGTCTATCAGCTTGAGATCGAAAATCAAGGTGGAATAAGGCAATATGACTGAAGAAGACATTTCTGCTCCATATCCTAAGTTTTGAGGAATAATTACCTGACAACTGTCACCGGGTTGCATACTTGTGAGAGCAATCTGAAATCCTTGTATGAATTGGTCTACTCTTCCGGTGGTTGCACTGTCGGTATAAAGATAAGTCGAGTCGAAAGCTGTGCCGTTATACAGCATTCCTTTATACATGAATTTTACAGTGCTGTTGTTTAGCGGAGCGGGTTTTGTTCCATCACCTTTTTTGTATGTTTTCATCAGAATAAAACTTCCCGGATCCCAAACCGGATAAATTTCTGTGTAAACCGGAAACCCGTTTTCATCCGTTTCTGCCCTTTTCTGATTGAAGTAGGCCGCATTTTCATTTCTCCATTTCTGATATTGTGTCCATGTGTCTTCTTCATCGTCTTTACAAGACATTATGAAAACGACAATCAGTAATATTATAATTCCCGGAAATTTTTTCATCGTTTTTATTCCTTTTTATTTATCAATTAAAATTTTACTTCCGGTGCTTTTTCAGCTCCGGCTTCGGCTGTAAATTGAGGTTTTTTGTCAAATCCGCCTATTCCGGCTATAATGCTCGCAGGAAAACGACGTATCATGGCGTTGTAGTCCCGTACCATGTCTGTATATCTTGTCCGTTCGGTAGAAATGCGGTTTTCTGTCCCTTCAAGTTGTGCTTGTAGTTCCAGAAAGTTCTGGTTTGCTTTCAGGTCGGGATAATTCTCCGTTACCATTAACAGCCGCCCTAAAGCTTGGCTCAGTTCACCTTGGGCAGCCTGATATTTTTGCAAAGAAGCTTCGTTTAGGTTGTCGGGGCTGATTGTAACCTGTGTGGCTTTAGCCCGGGCATTTACCACAGCGTCGAGAGTCTCTTTCTCGTGAGAAGCATACCCTTTGACTGTATTTACGAGATTCGGGATCAGATCTGCCCGGCGCTGGTACTGATTTTCTACTTTTGCCCATTGAGACATTACGGCTTCATCGGCATTTACCATTTTGTTGTTTATCGATATTCCGTAGCCGATAATGATTACCAGCAAGGCAAGGATACTTATTAAGACGATAAGAGATTTTTTCATATATCCGTTATTTATTTTTCAACGATTTTTTTTAACAGAGACTTTAAACTAACCTGTTCTCCGATGATTTGTGCCAATTGATCGATAGGGACACGCTGCTGCTCCATCGTATCGCGATGACGGATCGTGACCATGTTGTCCTGAAGAGAATCATGATCTACGGTGACGCAGAACGGAGTTCCGATTGCATCTTGACGTCGATATCTTTTTCCGATAGAATCTTTTTCGTCGTATTGGCATTTGAAATCGAATTTCAGCGTATCGATGATTTCCCGAGCTTTTTCAGGCAGTCCGTCTTTCTTTACTAAAGGTAAGACTGCGAGTTTTACCGGAGCTAAAGGTGCAGGTAATTTCAATACTACACGAGACTCTCCGTTTTCGAGTTTTTCTTCGCAATAAGCTGCAGCCATGATACTGAGGAACATGCGGTCTACACCGATGGATGTTTCGATAACATAGGGAGTGTAAGACTCGTTCAGTTCGGGATCAAAATATTGGAGTTTTTTCCCTGAATATTTTTCATGACTTCCCAAATCGAAATTGGTACGGGAGTGGATACCTTCAACTTCCTTGAATCCGAAAGGCATTTCGAATTCGATGTCGGTAGCGGCGTTTGCATAGTGTGCCAGCTTGTCATGATCATGGAATCGGTATTTATGGTCTCCTAATCCCAAAGCTTTGTGCCATTTGAGTCGTATTTCTTTCCATGTTTTAAACCATTCGAGCTCTTGTCCCGGGCGTACAAAAAATTGCATTTCCATTTGCTCGAATTCACGCATGCGGAATATAAATTGCCGAGCTACTATTTCATTGCGGAATGCTTTTCCTATTTGAGCAATTCCGAAAGGAATGCGCATACGGCCTGTTTTTTGTACGTTCAGGTAGTTTACAAATATCCCTTGAGCAGTTTCGGGACGCAAATATACCTTCATTGCTCCATCGGAAGTAGATCCCATTTCTGTGGAGAACATCAGATTGAACTGACGTACATCCGTCCAGTTTTTTGTTCCGCTGATCGGGCAAACGATTTCATAGTCGAGGATGATCTGGCGCAACTCTTCGAGGTTGTTGTCATTCATTGCTTTGGCGAAACGACTGTGCAATTCTTCTCGTTTTGCTACATGCTCTTGTACACGGGGATTGGTTTGTCTGAACAACGCTTCATCAAACGATTCTCCGAACCGTTTCGCCGCTTTTTCAACCTCTTTTTCGATCTTCTCGTCCATTTTTGCCAACTGGTCTTCGATCAGGACGTCTGCGCGATAACGTTTTTTAGAGTCTTTGTTGTCTATCAGTGGGTCGTTGAATGCATCTACGTGTCCTGATGCTTTCCAGATTGTCGGATGCATGAAAATAGCAGAGTCGATACCGACGATATTTTCGTGGAGCAATACCATACTGTCCCACCAATATTTTTTTATATTGTTTTTCAGTTCTACACCCATTTGTCCGTAGTCATAGACTGCAGCGAGTCCGTCATAAATTTCGCTGGACGGGAAAACAAAACCGTATTCTTTACAGTGCGATACCAGTTTTTTAAAAACGTCTTCTTGTTGTGCCATATCTTTAGTTATGTTTTATATCTTTATGTCGGTTTACTTAAAAAAAGATTGTTTATAACCTCGATTCTGAGGCTAATAAAGCGCAAAGTAAATGATTTTTTTCGATTTAATTTGTATTTTTGCATGAGCATGTCGTTATTAAGCTGATAAAAATGTTAAAACCGCAGATTTTGAAACTTCAGGGAAATTGACGATATGATTCGAGCGTTAAAAACACAGATATTTTAGATTCATGAGTGAAGAAGATAAAGAGCTGATTCCTGCTGATGATCAATTTGATGCGTCAAGCAACGATGTGGCGGAAGAGAATAGCCATTCGTCTTATAAAGTGCCGGGAGGCGATAAGCCGGATTTTAAATATCAATTGACGGGAATGTACCAAAGCTGGTTTCTGGATTATGCTTCGTATGTAATCCTCGAACGGGCAGTTCCTCATTTGGAGGACGGTTTAAAACCGGTACAGAGACGTATTCTTCACTCAATGAAACGATTGGATGACGGGCGTTATAATAAAGTTGCGAATATTGTCGGACATACAATGCAGTTCCATCCTCACGGAGATGCTTCTATCGGGGATGCTTTGGTGCAATTGGGGCAGAAAGACCTGTTGATCGACTGTCAGGGAAATTGGGGGAATATATTGACAGGAGATAGTGCTGCAGCTCCTCGTTATATCGAGGCGCGGTTATCGAAATTTGCTCTCGATGTCGTGTTTAATCCCAAAACTACGCAATGGAAGCCCTCGTATGACGGGCGGAATAAAGAACCTATAACGCTTCCGGTTAAATTTCCGTTATTATTGGCTCAAGGAGTCGAAGGGATTGCGGTAGGATTGTCATCAAAGATATTGCCTCATAATTTTAATGAGATATTGGATGCTGCAATAGCTTATCTGAGGAATGAACCTTTTGAACTGTTCCCGGATTTTCAGACGGGTGGATTTATCGATGTGACCCGTTATAATGACGGAGAGCGTGGCGGTTCTGTAAAAGTTCGGGCTAAAGTCGAGAAACGGGATAACCGGACTTTGGCAATTACCGAAATCCCTTACGGAAAAACGACGTCGACATTGATTGATTCTATCCTGAAAGCTTTGGAAAAGGGTAAAATAAAAATCCGCAAAGTAGATGATAATACGGCTCAGCATGCTGAAATATTGGTGCATTTGATCCCGGGTACTTCTTCTGATAAGGCTATCGACGCGCTATATGCGTTTACCGATTGTGAAGTAAGTATTTCTCCGAATTGTTGTGTGATTTGTGACAGTAAGCCTCATTTTTTGACGGTGAGCGATGTCCTTCGGCGCAGCGTCGATAATACGGTGCGGTTGCTGGGGGAAGAGTTGAGCATTCAAAAACACGAGTTGGAAGAGACTCTTCATTTTGCTTCGTTGGAAAAGATATTTATCGAAGAGCGGATTTATAAAGATAAAGCTTTTGAGGACAGTACCTCTATGGATATTGCCGTGGCGCATATCGATAAAAGAATAGAGCCTTTTAAACCTTCGTTTGTCAGAGAAGTAACTCGGGAAGATATTTTAAAGCTTATGGAGATAAAAATGGGACGTATCCTTAAATTTAACTCCGAGAAAGCTGAAGAGCAGATTGCTGCGATAAAGACGGATATCGAAGAGATAGAGAATCATTTGGCTCATATCGTAGATTATACGATTCGCTGGTATGAAGCATTGAAGAGTAAATATGGAAAGAATTATCCTCGGCGGACGGTAATCCGGAGTTTCGATACGATCGAAGCCACTAAGGTAGTCGAAGCAAATGAAAAATTGTATATCAACCGTGAGGAGGGCTTTATGGGAACCGGACTCAAGAAAGACGAGTTTATTTGTAATTGTTCGGATATAGATGATATAATTATCTTTTATAAAGACGGCAAGTATAAGGTCGTTCGGGTAAGCGAGAAAATGTTTATCGGAAAAAATGTGTTGTATATCAATGTATTCAAGAAAAACGATACCCGAACCATCTATAATGTCATATATCGTGACGGGAAAGACGGTCTTCATTATATCAAGCGTTTTGCCGTGACCGGTGTGACTCGTGACAAAGAGTATGATTTGACCCAAGGAAAACCGGGATCTCGGGTTGTTTGGTTTACTGCAAATCCGAATGGTGAAGCTGAAATATTGAAAATTACATTTAAACCCAAACCTCGACTTAAGTGTCTGTTCATCGATAAAGATTTTAGCGACATTGCGATCAAAGGGCGGCAGTCTATGGGGAATATCGTAACTAAAAATGAGATACATAAAATCTCCTTGAAAGAAAAAGGCGGTTCTACATTAGGAGGACGACAGGTTTGGTTCGATCGGGATATTTTGCGTCTTAATTATGATGGGCGGGGAGAGTATCTGGGTGAATTTCATGGGAACGACCAGATTCTTGTGATTATGAAGAACGGAGATTTTTGTACCACTTCTTTTGATGCGACTAACCATTATGAAGCGGATATTATGATTATAGAGAAGTATGATTCCGGTAAGACGTGGACTGCGGCTTTAAATGATGCAGATCAAGGATATCCTTATTTGAAACGATTCAAGTTAGAGCCGACTCAAAAGAAGCAAAATTTTTTGGGTGAGAACCCTAAATCATCTTTGATTTTACTTACTGATGAATCGTTTCCCCGCTTTGAAGTGGTGTTCGGAGGGAATGATGCATTCCGAGACCCGTTGATAATCGATGCGGAGGAGTTTATCGGCGTGAAAAGCTTTAAGGCAAAAGGTAAGCGTATATCTACCTATACGGTAGAGACAATCAATGAATTAGAACCTTTGCGTAAGGAGATTCCGCAGCCGGAAGTTCCGGAAGCCGAGTTACCGGATGATACGGATGCGGTTACAGGCTCTCAGAGTGAAGGAAACAGCGATATATTGGATGAAATTACCGGTCAAATGAAATTATTTTAAGAATGGGAATCCGGCAGTACCGAAGCATGTTTATTTTAATGATGTTTTTCCTATTCGGGAAAAATATCATACAGGCTGTTGAAAGAGATAACGATTCGGTGAAAATTGTTCGTCCGGTTGTCGCTTCAACTTATTTCTCTGTCGGAAATAATCAGGTTTACGACACTTATTTGTCGATCAATCGATATAGCGGTCTTGATGTGGGCATCGGGCACGAAAGAATGAGAGTAGCTCCTTTCGGTGCCGGGCGATTGGCTGCACGGCATCTTTTCGAAGTCGATTTTTCAACTACTCGGAATCGTCCCGGAAACGGCATGATGATTACCGGTATGTTTGATTATTCTTTCGGGTTGTATCGGATTTTCCGTTTGCCTTGTAAGTTAAAATTGTTGGGAGGCGGGGAGTTGAGTACAAATGTCGGCGGAATATATAATCTCAGAAATTCTAATAATCCGGCGGCGGCAAAGGCTTCGGTCAATGCAGGAGTTTCCGGTATGGCCGTTTATACGTGGCGTGTATCCGGTTATCCGATTACGCTCCGTTATTCAATGTCTTTACCTTTTATAGGAACATTTTTTTGTCCCGGGTACGGACAAACTTATTATGAGATGTTCAGTCTCGGGAATACGAAGGGTATTGTCCATTTCGGCTCTTTTCATAATCAGTTCGATATGAGTAATATGTTTACCGTCGATTTTCCGGTAGGAAGAAGTGCCGTGCGCATCGGGTATAAAAACCGGCTGCGTTCTACACACCAGAATCATTTGGTTTATAAAATGTACACACATGTATTTACTGTCGGAATCGCAACGGAGTTTGTAACACGTAGTCAGCGTAGAAAAGTGATGTCGGCAGCTTCTTCGATTTCTGCATTTTATTGATATGGTATACTATGATAGTCAAAGGGCGGATACTTTTTAAATATATTCTCGAATGTCGGGATATGGCGGAATATTTTTCCTCTAATGTGTTTTTGCGAGGTAAAGTTTATAAAATGCTTAACCGGATTTTTATGGTTTGTTCGTTCGGGATGTTGTTTCTTTTTTCTTCTTGTATTCCCGAATCGGATTTTACAGATGATCCGGAAGGTAATTTTGAGGCTTTGTGGTCTATTATGGACGAAAGATATTGTTTTTTCGATTATAAAAATATAGACTGGAATGAAGTTCATCAACGTTATCGGTCGCGAATTGCACAGAATATGACAGATGAGGAGTTGTTCGGTGTATTGGCGGATATGCTGGCGGAGTTGCAAGACGGGCATGTGAACCTATCCTCTTCGTTCGATATGGCCCGGTATTGGAAATGGTTCGAAGACTATCCGGTAAACTTTAATGAAGAGATTGTCAATAAATATTATTTGCAGCAGCCCGATTATCAAATAGCCGGAGGTATGAAATATCGTATTTTAGCAAATACGAACATCGGATATATATATTATGCGAGTTTTTCTTCAGGAGTGGGAGAGAGTAATCTGGATCAGATATTCGCTGCATTTTCGTCTTGTGACGGGATTATTATCGATGTGAGAGACAATAGCGGAGGAATACTGACGACAGTAAATCGTATAGCCTCTCGTTTTATTACAGAAGATCGGATTTGCGGTTATATTCGGCATAAAACCGGTCCGGCTCATGATGCCTTCTCCGATTTTCATGAAATCAGGTTAGAAACAGCTCCTTCTGATCGGATACATTATCTGAAGCCCGTTGCCGTACTGACAAATCGCCGTTGTTATAGTGCAACGAATAATTTTGTATCGGTAATGAAAGAGTTGCCGCAAGTAAAAATTATAGGAGATTATACCGGAGGTGGAAGCGGTCTTCCTGTATCTTCTGAATTGCCGAACGGCTGGTCGGTGCGTTTTTCCGCTTCTCCCATTTATAATGTTAATAAAGAACACACTGAATTTGGGATTGCTCCCGATATTTTTGTGAATATGGCAGATACTCCAGATCGGGATGCGATCATAGAACGTGCGAAGGAATGGATTATGTCTGGAGGTAAATGAGGAAAAAAAGCGAATAATGTTTGCAAATTCATAAACTTCGATTACCTTTGCAAAGCAAAACGCGGATGTGGCGTAATTGGTAGCCGCGCTAGACTTAGGATCTAGTGGCGAAAGCCGTGGGGGTTCGAGTCCCTTCATCCGCACAAAGCCTGTAGAAAATATTCTGCAGGCTTTTGTTTTTTTAGTTAGTCCGGGCCGGCTAAGCTTTAAAAAGAAATTTTGGGTATTTAGCGTCTGTTTAAATTTTCCAATAAAAAATACTATCAGCTCATTTTGCGTTTTCTTCCAATCTTTTTCCCCGTTTTCCCTCGTCAGATAGCCCGCTATCATCCTCCTAAAAACAGAAAAACATACTCGGAAGAAATTCTTAAAACCTGACCCGGGCAAAATTTAAACAGGCTTTTATTCCCTGAATATTTGTGCTCTATTAATCTCTCTTTCGGGGGTATGTTTTCCAATTTCTGTATACCTACATGCTTGTTCGCTTTTTATCGGATGAAAAACACTTTCGAAAAATCATTCTTAAAAAATCCCTATACAGAATTTGAACAGCTTCTAATATGGCAGAATAGCACAATATTAACCTAATGCATACAAATGTTTGTTAAGGTAGAGATAATTTCTATCTTTGTTGTAAAAAAGAGGAGATGTAGGTTTGCCTCGTCGCAATCTAAGCTATTTTTTTTGCGGTTTTGATTGCGATCATGGAAAATATAGATAGTTGATCGTGTCGTTGAGTAAGTATGTTTATACTGATGCTGTTATTGGAAATAAGATCACATTCATATTTTTTTGAATGCTAAATCGGGTTTTATGATAAATTCTAAATTTTCCTATTTATTGCGAAATGGGAAAAATCCCAAATTTGTGTATTATGGGGTTAATTATCTGAGGTTGATAATTCCTAAGTTCTTTTTTCGAATTCGGTTGAAAAAGGAGCTGGAAAAATTAAATAAATCGACAGATAAAGACTATATTATGCAGCGTGTAAACTATTATAATCAACTTGATAGAGATTCCTTATCTTTATCTGCGGCTTATGATAGTTGGAGGGATGAACTTATACCCTTGAGGAGGCAGCCGATGTGTAAACAGAAGGTTTATTTTTTCGATACTTTCGAATATACTCGTTGGTTTCCTCAATCTTTGAAGTGGAAGTTATGCCCGGGTGACTTGGTTTCTGTTCCGAACATTCCGTCTATTGTTAAAAGCCGGCCTCTTGTAGCGGGTAATGAGAATTCGGTTATCATGAAATTGGATAAAGTTCGCCATTTTATTTTTATCAAAGACGAAAAAAGCTTTGTAGAAAAGAAAAATATGGTGGTTTTTCGTGGAAAAATCGGAGTACCCGGGACAAATGGGTTTAAAGAAAATCGTTATCGATTTCTTGAAAAATATTGGGGACACCCTATGTGCAATCTGGGGGAGATCAAAGGGCGGCATCCGAATAAGCAGTGGATAGTGGAAAAAATGACATTGCGACAACACCTTGATTATAAATTTATCTTGTCTTTGGAGGGGAATGATGTAGCAAGTAATTTGAAATGGGTGATGTCGTCTAATTCATTGGCCGTTATGCCCCGACCTACATGTGAGACATGGTTTATGGAAGGGAGACTCATCCCGAATTATCATTATGTAGAGATCAAGCCTGATTTTTCGGATTTGGAAGAGCGGCTTAATTACTATATTGCACATCCTCAAGAAGCAGAAGAGATCATTAGACATGCACATGAATATGTAGAGCAGTTTAAAGATCCGGAAAGAGAAAGACTTGTTTCTTTGTTTGTTTTGAAAAAATATTTTGAAGAAACCAATTCGGTGACATTTTGAAAATAATCGGAAAATTTTGTTTAAGAGGGCTTTGGGACAGGCTCTGAGTATTTGGTTATAGAATAGGGGCGTTTTGTCTTTTATTTGTTTTTTTGTATCGTCGAATGAGGGGGCGTATAATGAAAACCCCTATTAAGATCCCTGCGAAAGCGCCCACCGTGTTTGCTAAAAAGTCGAACCAGTCGGCTGTTCGGTATTCAGTAAAGTATTTTTGGAATAGTTCCATCAGACCACCCCATAAAACGGCAAGTATCCATCCCGATAGCAGTATAGATCCGTCATAGCGTGAAAGCCAACTGGAACGATACACGTCGAAGCAAAAAACGGAAACTAATCCCATATACATTGTAAAATGAACTATTTTGTCTAAATTCTGTATGTTGGGTACATTATATGGAGAGGTAACATGAGAAAGAGAAAGATATAATATAGTGATACCTACCAGCATTGTAGGAATAAACCTCGATAAAAACCGTATTACTTTCATAATTGTTATATTGATTAAGTGTCTGTCTAAATTTTCCGATAAGGAAATATTGTCAGGTCATCTTCGTGTTTTTTTTGATCTGTTTTCTCGTTTTCACTTGTCAGATAGCTCGCTATCATTTGCGTAAGAACAGAAATTCCCGGAAAGAACTTTTTTAGCCTGAACCGATCAAAATTTAGACAAACTCTGATGTTGCAAAGATAGTATATTTTATATGGCGAATTTTGTTTTTTACGCACTTTAGCTTCTTTTTTACTTCTTATTTATTCTGATTTGTTGCAAGAATTAATTTTTATGGGGTTAAATGTGATAAAAAGATATATAAATGTTATTTTTGTATTAATGTAATTTAAACTGGGAGTTTATGGCAAAACGAGCGACATTTGTTACAAAATTGGGTGTTATTGCTGCTACTGTGGGATCTTCTGTCGGATTGGGAAATATTTGGAGGTTTCCTTACGAAACCGGGCAAAACGGGGGTGCTGCATTTCTGTTGGTGTATATTCTTTGTGTATTGTTTTTAGGATTGCCTGTCATGCTTGCCGAGTTTGTCGTAGGACGTAGTGCCAAGGCAAATGTGAACCGTTCGTTCTTGAAATTAGCTCCCGGAACACATTGGAATATCATCGGGTATATGGGGGTATTTGCTCCGGTGTTTATTATGGGTTTTTATTCTGTGATTGCCGGATGGACATTAGATTATGTTTATCAGGCGGCTACTTTCGGGATGAGTCAGAAAAGCCCCGAATATTTTGCTACTGCTTTTACCGAATTTACGGCATCGCCTATTCGTCCGTTATTTTGGATATTTCTATTTCTCGGGATGAATTATTTTATTGTTTCAAGAGGGGTCAGTGACGGGATAGAGCGTGCTTCTAATATTTTAATGCCATTACTTTTTGTAATATTGATAGCTTTTTGCGTACGGTCGCTCTTCTTGCCCGGAGCAAAGGAAGGGCTTTCTTTCTTGTTTTATCCGGATTTTTCGAAGATCGATTCAGGAGTAGTGTTACGGGCTATGGGGCAGGCATTTTTTTCATTGAGTTTAGGAATGGGCACGCTGATAACGTATGCTTCATATTTTTCCGATAAAACTTCGTTGCCTAAGACAGCGGTTACGGTAGCTTCTTTAGATACTTTTGTCGCTGTATTGGCCGGAGTCATTATTTTCCCGGCGGTGTTTTCTTTTGGAATAAGCCCTTCTCAAGGTCCGGAGTTGATTTTTATTACATTGCCGAATGTATTTCAACAAATACCGGGCGCTTATATCTGGTCTGTATTATTCTTTGTTCTCATTACGGTTGCAGCTCTGACCTCTACTATTTCGTTGTGTGAAGTCGCTATCGCTTTTTTGCATGAGGAATTTCATTTTACACGTCGTCGGGCATCGCAAATTCTCATTTTTATCTGTCTGGTGATGAGTACTCTTTGTTCATTATCATTCGGCCCGTTGAGCGATTTTTATATTTTAGGTTTTTCCATATTTAATTTTTGTGACTTTTTAGCTTCGAATATATTGTTGCCTGCAGGAGGAATGCTTATCTCTATATTTGTCGGATGGAAACTTGACCGGCAATTTATAAAAGAAGAATTAAGTAATCACGGGGTTTCTCGTGTATGGTATTTTGGTATATTGATGTTTTGTATGCGCTTTGTCGCACCCGTAGCTATATTTTTGATTTTTTTATCCGGACTTGGATTATTTTAGATGAAGGAACCTGAAAAATATCGTTTTTGGAATTTCAGTCGAGGAGAACGTTTTGCCGTAATCTTATTATTATGCAGCATTGCGATACTTCTTGTCGTGCGTTTTTATGGTACAACAAGACAGGTCGATCCGGAAACATCTGATTTCGAGCAGTTCGAAACCGAAATATCTGACTTTAGGAAGCAAATTTCAATCAAGAAGGATACTGTTCGACATAAGAAAAATTCCGGTAGAAAGAAAGCAACTCCTGTGTATCGTCCTCAAGAGCAATCGTTTGCCCCGGTCGAACGGGAATCTTTAGAGAATACCGTGCAAAATCAGAATTCCGGAAATTGAGTAGTGGAGTTCTGTGCTTACGTAAATAAGCAAATAGTTAGGATTTCGGATTATGAAGAAAGCCTATTTTGTAATTTGTACGAAAATATACATTGTCTCGGATAGACTTTTTAAATAAAAAGGTCTATCTTCGTTCATTATAAATAAAAAGATCGTTTATGAATGTTGTTTGCAACAAACCTTCATTTACTATAAACCTGAACGGGGATGTGGTAGCTCTGACTCCGCCTTTGGTAATGGGGATATTGAATGTTACTCCCGATTCGTTTTATGCCGGAAGTCGTTGTAATACCGAAACTGCTGTAATATCTCGTGTGAGAGAGATTGTCGAACAGGGTGGTGCGATTATCGATATAGGGGCTTACTCTTCTCGATCTCAGGCAGAGGATGTCCCGGAAGAAGAAGAGATGAACCGTTTATCACGAGCTCTTTCGCTGATTCGGTCGGTATATCCGGATGTTTATATTTCTGTAGATACCTTTCGTGCAGAGGTAGCCCGTCGTTGTGTAGAGGAATTCGGGGTGTCGATGATTAATGATATATCGGGAGGAGAATTGGATGATAAAATGTTTGAAACTGTTGCCTCTCTCGGTGTACCGTATATATTGATGCACATGCGCGGGACTCCCCGAACCATGCAGGAATATACGAATTATGGCGACATCATTGCCGATTTGTTGATGTATTTTTCTGAAAAGACGGATAAACTCCGGTTGATGGGTGTGAATGATATTATTATAGACCCCGGCTTCGGATTTAGTAAAACGTTAGATGATAACTATTTATTGATGAATGGATTGTCTGAGTTCCAAGTGTTGGGATTCCCTGTCTTGGCAGGAATATCTCGAAAATCCATGATCTATAAATTGTTGGGAACATCTCCGGAAGAGAGCCTGAACGGTACGACTGTACTGAATACTCTTGCTTTGTTGGGAGGTGCGGATATATTACGTGTACATGATGTCAAAGAAGCTGTGGAAACAGTGAAGATCGTTACGAAAACTTTAACAACAAGATAGTTTATGTTTGTTCATTTCGGAATAAAAGATGCTTTAGATATTTTGCTTGTCGGCTTGTTGCTCTATAATATCTACAAGATGATGAAAGATTCCGGCACGATCAATATTTTTGCCGGTGTTATGGCCTTTATCGGAGTTTGGGTCGTTGTTACTCGGATTTTGGATATGCGTTTGCTCGGGGCGATAATGGATAAGCTGGTAAGTGTCGGGGTCTTGATTTTAGTTATTTTGTTTCAAGATGAAATCCGTCGTTTTCTTGTCGAATTGGGATCTCATAAACGATGGCGGTTCTTTTTCAGATTATTCCTCCCCGATAAAGAAAAAAATACAGATCAGCAATCTTATATCATGCCTTTGGTGTATGCGTGTATGAATATGTCCAAGACCAAAACCGGTGCTCTTATCGTAATACAGAAAGATATGGCGCTTACAGCTTATGAGCAGACGGGAGATATTATAAATGCCGATGTCAATTCGCGTCTTATAGAAAATATTTTCTTTAAGAACAGTCCTTTGCATGACGGAGCTATGATTATTGCGGATAATCGTATTGTGGCGGCTGCCTGCATATTGCCAGTGTCTCATAATAACGATATTCCTAAGTCTTTGGGATTAAGGCATCGTTCGGCATTGGGTATTACTCAAGAGTCGGATGCTACGGCTGTTATCGTATCGGAAGAAACCGGAAACATTTCGGCTGCACGTAATGGTAAATTGCACTTGCGTCTTTCTGGTAAGGACTTGGAACATTTTTTGTCCGAAACTGCAGAATAATTGTTATTTCAAGGACGTAGAATCGTAATTTTTGGTGAGATAATTAAGTAATTGTATATTTATATGTTTAATAAATGTAATAAATAAAAAGGGAAAATTAAATGGTCATAACGAACGAATCTTTTTATTTTTGCAGCGTACTATGAGAAGTTTTCGTTATATATTGGCTGTTTCGTTGTCTCTGCTGATCGTTTTTGCGGGAGTAGGGGTTTCTATTATGCACTATTGCTGTCCCGGATGTGAAGCGGAACAGAAATGCTGTGTTGCCGGTTGTGAAAAATGCCGTGATACAAATTCTTTATCGAATGACTCTTGTGGGGATGAAGGATGTTCTGCCACTGTTTATAAGGTAGATTTGGTGAAACAGTCTTGTGGATGTTCTGTTTCTGTTCCTTTTGCGCAAATTCTCTGTTATTTGTCGCCAGATGTGAAAAAAAATCTTTCATCTGTTGATTCCGAACGTGTCGAGATACGGGATATTCCTCCTAATCCGGTATGTACACGTTATTATCTTGCTCTTTATTCAGTTTTTCTTATTTAGAATTTATTGTGGGGGGATAAGCAAATGTCTCTTTGGGAAGAGTCTGCTTGTTCCTGTGCAGCGTGTCTTGAGTTATTTTAAGATGCGTGATTTTGTATTTCCCCTATTGCAAGTCGAGTTGCCGGACATATCTCAATGAACGGGAAAGGCTTTGTGATTATGGGCGTTATGGAAAGACTGAGTTTTTGAGTAATAAATAAACTGTCATATATGAAATATATATTTTTAATATTTTTCTTTTTGCTTTTGTACCCGGTACAGGCTAAGGTAAGGGGTGTTGTTAAAGATAGTGCAGGAGCGCCGTTACCCGGAGCTAATGTAGCATGGGTCAATACAAAGATTTTTACGGTTACTGCCGAAGACGGAAGCTTTTCTGTTGATAAACCTAAGGATAGCGAAACGTTGGTTATTAGTTATATAGGGTTTGAAAATGATACGATCCATGTCGATAGTGAAAATGTAAAATTGGAAATAGTTTTACGTGAGGGATTGTCTTTAGGCGAGGTTAATGTCGTAAGACGCAGGTTCGGAACTACGAAATTAAGAAGTAGTGCCATGAATGTCGATATTATCAGTAGTGCAGAATTAAGTCGTGCGGCATGTTGCAATTTGGGTGAAAGTTTTGTAACAAATCCATCTGTCGATGTGAGTTATTCAGATGCTGCCACGGGTGCGAAGCAAATTAAATTATTGGGGTTGTCCGGTACATACGTGCAGATGATGACCGAGAATATCCCTAATTACAGAGGTGCTGCAGCTCCTTATGGGTTGGGATATGTTCCCGGACCGTGGATGCAGAGTATTCAGGTGAGTAAAGGTAGTTCGTCTGTCAAAAACGGATACGAGTCTATTACAGGACAGATTAATGTCGAATTTAAAAAACCTCAGTTGCCGGAGGCTGACTGGGTTTCTGCCAATCTGTTTGCCAGCAGTACGGGGCGTTATGAGGCCAATGCCGATGCTACATTAAAGCTGTCTAAGCGTTGGAGTACTTCGCTTTTAGCTCATTATGAAAATGAAACGATGGCTCATGATGCCAATCATGACGGTTTTGCGGATATTCCTCGAGTAGAGCAATATAATCTTTGGAATCGTTGGGCGTATATGGGGGATCATTATGTTTTTCAAGCCGGTATTAAAGCTCTTTCTGAATGGCGGAATAACGGTCAGGTAAATCATGGTGGAAATCCGGGACAGGAATTGTATAAAATCGGAATCGATACTCGACGCTATGAAGCTTTTACCAAAAACGCTTATATCTTTAATAAAGAAAAGAATACGAATCTGGCTCTTATTCTCCAAGGAACTTTTCATAATCAGGATGCCGTTTATGGGCATAAACTTTATGATGTGGATCAGACCAATGTGTATGCTTCGTTATTGTTCGAGACTGAATTTAGTAAACAGCATAGCCTCTCTACCGGTTTGAGCTTTAATTATGACGGATATGATCAGCGATACCGTTTGACGAACGATGTAGAGCTCCCTCGTCTTAAATCTTTTGAAAAGGAATCTGTTCCGGGAGCTTATGTGCAATATACCTATAATTTGGAAGATAAATTGATACTTATGGGTGGAATACGGGGAGATTACAGTAGTATGCACGGTTTTTTTGTTACCCCTCGGGCACATGTCAAATATAATCCGAATGAGTTTGTAAATTTCCGTCTTTCGGCAGGGAAAGGATATCGAACCAATCATGTGTTGGCAGAAAATAATTATTTGCTTGCTAGCAGTCGAAAAGTAAGAATTTCCGGAGATTTGGATCAAGAGGAGGCTTGGAATTACGGAGCAAGTATTTCGTCGTATATCCCTTTGTTCGGTAAGACCTTGAACCTTAATGCAGAATATTATTATACGGATTTTTTGAAGCAAGTAGTTGTAGATATGGATACAGATCCGCATGAAATAGCATTTTATAATCTGAACGGACGTTCTTATTCTCATGTTTTTCAGGTTGAGGCGAATTATCCTCTTTTCAAAGGCTTTACTCTTACGGCGGCTTATCGTTTTACAGATGCGAAGACTACTTATAACGGAGAGCTTAAAGAAAGACCTTTGACAAGCAGGTATAAAGGACTGGTGACGGCATCCTATAAGACACCTCTTGAAATATGGCAATTTGATGCGACTCTTCAGTTGAACGGAGGCGGTCGGATGCCGAGTCGGTATATTCTGGAAGATGGGACTCCTTCATGGAGTGCCCGCTATGGTTCTTTTGAGCAGCTTAGCGTGCAAATTACACGTTATTTCCGTCGTTGGTCTATTTATGTGGGCGGAGAGAACCTGACGAATTTTAAACAGAAAAATCCGATTATCGATGCGGCCAATCCGTGGGGAGAAAATTTTGACTCTACGATGATATGGGGGCCTGTACACGGGGCGAAAGCTTATATAGGAATTCGTTTTAACTGGGCTCGAAATTAGAGAAATCAATATGTTTAATAAAAAAGGAATAAAGTTATGAAAGCGAAAAGATTTACAGCCGTTTTAGTAATGGCATTATTGAGTGTGACGGTGATTGTGGCGAAAGATCTCCGGATAGTCGTGTTTAAAGTTCCTCAAATGTATTGCGAAAATTGTGAACGGAAAGTAAAAGACAATATCCGTTTTGAGAAAGGAGTAAAAGAGATCTCTACCGATTTAAAAGAAAAGACGGCTTCGATTACCTATGATGCTGATAAAACGACTGTTGAAAAATTGAAAGAAGGATTCAAAAAGTTCAATTATGAGGCAGAATTTGTAAAAGAAACCAAGAAAGAGAAAAAGAAATAAAGCTGTATTATATGATGAAACATGGCTATCGATAAAGAGCCATTCTAAATTTTCATTAAACTAAAAGCCGCCATTTTAATCGTAAAATGACGGCTTTTTGCTGTTAAAATTTATTTCTCTGCCAGTGCAATAATTTTATCTATGGCTACGGATATTCCTTCCGGATTTTTCCCTCCGGCTTGAGCAAAATGAGGCTGTCCACCACCACCTCCTTGTATATATTTTGCTCCTTCACGAACGAGAGCCGATGCATTAAGCCCTGCAGAAACAAGGTCATCGCTTAACATTACGGTAAGTAACGGCTTGTTTTTCTCATCTACTGTTCCTGCAACGAATAAAAGGTGTTCGGGAACTTCACCTCGTATTTGGAAAGCAATATCTTTTACTACCTCTGCCGGAGTTGCGGCTTTGAGGAGTATGATTTTCATTCCCGAACGTTCTTTCATATTTTTCAGTAGAGATTCTTTCATCAAAGCGACTTTTTCTTTGATAAATTCTTCTGTCCGTTTTTTCAAATCAGCATTTTCATCTATCGCTTTTCTGATCGCAGCGGTAATATCCGGAACATTGTTGAAAATTTGTCGGATTGTTTTTAATGTGTCTTGTTGGAAATCGACCAGCTCTTCGGCTTTTGCAGCGGAGACAGCCTCAATACGACGTACGCCGGCAGCGATAGAACTTTCGGAAATGATACGGATCATACCGATATTTCCTGTATTTGCAACGTGAGTACCTCCACAGAGTTCGATAGAAGAACCGTACTGGATAACTCGAACCTCATCTCCGTATTTTTCTCCGAATAGCGCCATTGCTCCCATTTGTTTTGCTTCTGCAATAGGAACATTGCGGTGCTCGTTCAAAGGGATAGCTTGACGAACTTTCCGATTAGCAAGTTGTTCTACCAATCGCAATTCTTCATCAGTTACTTTTTGGAAATGAGAAAAATCGAAACGCAGTATATCGGGCGTTACCAATGATCCTTTTTGTTCTACATGTGTGCCGAGTACCGTGCGAAGAGCTTCATGCAGCAGATGAGTCGCCGAGTGATTGCAAGCTGTTGCAAGTCTGGCTTCTTTATTGATAACCGCCCGAAGTGTAGCGGTGATGTCTTTCGGGAGCTTTTCGCTGATGTGAATACTCAGGTTATTTTCTTTTTTCGTATTGATTATTTTTATCGTTTCGCCTTCGCCGGTTAAAGTTCCGGTATCACCTACCTGTCCTCCGCTTTCTGCGTAGAACGGGGTCTGATCGAGAACGATTTGATATAATTCTTTATTTTTTTGTTTGATTTTACGATAACGGAGTATTTCTGCATCACATTCGGTAAAATCGTATCCGATAAAACGAGGTTCACCTTCTTTTACGATTACCCAGTCTCCGGTTTCGATAGCAGCAGCGTTTCGTGCCCGTTCTTTTTGCTGTTGCATTTGAGCATCAAATTCTTTTGTATCTACCGATAATCCGTTTTCTTTAAGAATCAATTCGGTGAGGTCGAGTGGGAATCCGTAAGTGTCGTAAAGAGTAAATGCGTCTTTTCCATTGATGCAATCCATTCCGGCTTCTTTGGTGTCTGCCATTACTTTGTCCAACAATTTCATGCCGGTAGCAAGAGTGCGTAAGAAAGATTCTTCTTCTTCTTTAATGACTTTCTCGATCAATATCTTTTGAGAAATTAATTCAGGGTAGGCATCTCCCATCGTATCGATAAGAGTCGGTATGAGCGTATATATAAACGCTTGATGTTGACCGAGGAATGTGTAACCGTAACGTACGGCACGGCGAAGGATACGACGAATTACATATCCTGCCTTAGCATTTGACGGTAATTGTCCGTCGGTGATAGAAAACGCTATGGTGCGCACATGGTCGGCAATAACCCGCATGGCAATATCGGCTTGCCGGTCTTCTCCGTATTTTTTGCCGCATAGTTGCCCGATTGCTCCGATTATCGGCTGGAATACATCGGTGTCATAGTTCGATGTTTTTCCTTGTAGAGCCATGCAAAGGCGTTCAAAACCCATTCCGGTATCGATAACTTTGGCCGGCAGAGGTTCGAGAGATCCGTCGGCTTTACGGTTGTATTGCATGAATACAAGATTCCATATCTCTATTACTTGAGGATGACTCTCATTTACCAACGTTACACCGTCTATTTGAGCCCGCTCTGCATCGCTTCGCAAATCGATGTGTATTTCGGAACAAGGACCGCAAGGGCCGGTATCGCCCATTTCCCAAAAATTATCTTTACGGTTTCCGTTTATGATATGAGAAGCGGGGAGATGTTTTTCCCAATACGATGCTGCTTCGTTGTCACGTTCCAGACCTTCGGGGGCGTAACCTTCGAATACGGTGGCATATAACCTGTCCGGATCTATTTTGAGAATATCCACAAGGTATTCCCAAGCCCAGTCTATAGCTTCCTTTTTAAAATAATCTCCGAACGACCAGTTCCCCAGCATTTCGAACATAGTGTGGTGATATGTATCCAATCCTACTTCTTCGAGATCATTGTGTTTTCCACTGACCCGAAGACATTTTTGGGAGTCGGCGACCCGTTTGTAACGTGCCGGAACATTTCCGAGAATAATATCTTTAAACTGGTTCATTCCTGCATTGGTGAACATCAATGTGGGATCATCTTTTATTACCATGGGAGCGGAAGGAACGATCTGGTGTCCCTTGGAGTTGAAAAAGCTCTTGAACGATTCGCGAATTTCCTTAGCTGTGAGCATATTTAATGATTTATAGTTTACGTTTATTAAGCAGTTGTTTTTCAGTAGAGCCGATAAATAAGTCTGTCGTTATTTAATATTCTGAAAAACAGTTTGCAAAAATAGCCTAAAATATTATTTTTGTGGCTATTGTTGCGCAAAAAATTACTAAGAGCCTGTTTAAAATTCCGGTAAAGTAGTTTTGTCGTTTTTTTTCAGGCTTGTTTTCGGTCTGTTTCCCTGTTTTTTAGTTTGCTGTTAAAAATATGTTTTTTCAGGAAAGACAGGTATTAATATATCGGTATTTTGCGTTTTATAGAACGGGGACGGTATGTCTTGCCGGTGATTATGACCCGAATGTATTGAGTAAAATGTTATGAGAAAAAAAGTCTTTTATGTATATAATCCCAATACGTTGAGTTATGAACGGGTGTATCCATCGTTCAGAAAACGTATGGCTACGGTTTTTCGTCATTTGTTGAGCGGAATTATATTGGGAGGAATTTTGTTTTCGGTGTTGAACTATTTTGTGGACTCTCCCCGTGAGAAAATGTTGAAACGGGAGAATCAGCAGATGCGGTCTCAATATAAGTTGCTTTCTCGTCGTTTGGATGAGGCACTGGATGTGATGGCCGATGTAAGAGAAAGGGATGCAAATCTGTATCGGGTTATTTTGCAAGCAGATCCGATTAGTGCAGCGGTATGGAATGCCGGAACGGATAATGTGTCCCGTTATCAGGATCTGATGAACCTTTCGGATGCAGATTTGGTTGTTGCTACGACACAGAAGGTCGAACAACTTAATCGGCAGCTATATGTACAGACTAATTCGATTAATGAACTGGTGAAATTGGGACAGCAGAATGAAGATAGGATAAATTGCTTGCCGGCCATTCAGCCTGTGTCGAACAAAGATTTGAAGCGAACGGCTTCGGGATATGGGCTGCGCATAGACCCTATTTATAAAACCCGTAAATTTCATGAGGGGATGGATTTTGCCGCAGATATCGGAACTCCGGTATATGTTACGGGAAACGGTACGGTTGTCGAGACTGGTTGGAAACAGGGGTATGGAAAAACGATTGTCATCAATCATGGGTATGGATATAAAACCCGTTATGCTCATTTGAGCCATATTTCTGTGCGGAACGGACAAAAGGTTATTCGGGGAGAGGAGATCGGTTTAGTGGGAAATACCGGTAAATCGACAGGCCCTCATCTTCACTATGAAGTAATTTATAAAGGCAAACATGATAATCCGATTAACTATTATTTCTTTGATTTGAGTCCTGCTGACTATGACCGCATGATACAGATTGCCGAAAATCAAGGACGGGTAATGGATTAATTTTTGAAGAATGGATACGGAGAAGAAACAGAAACGGATTTATTATACAATCGGAGATGTCGCTGAATATTTCGGGGTAAACGAATCTACTCTCCGGTATTGGGAAGACGAGTTTGATATTATTACACCTCGTCGTTCTTCAAGGGGTGTACGTTTTTATAATCAGGAAGATATTGATAATGTCCGGTTAGTCTATTATCTATTGAAGGAGAAAGGCCTGACCCTTGCCGGCGCAAAGAAACAGTTAAGAGAAAACCGATCTGGGGTTATCCGGAGTAATGAGATCATATCACGTTTAAAGAGTGTTCGTGAAGAGCTTTGCGGAATACGGAATGAGTTGGCAAAAATCGATGTTTCCGGTCACAATGAATCGGATGAGGCTGATTTGTGATTTTTTATTGTAAAACTTATACAGGCGGTTTTTCTTTATTTTTTACTGGTCCGGTTTTGAATGATAACAAAAGCCACAGGAATTTCTGTCGGAGATTTCTTGTGGCTTTTGTTATATTTATAAATATATTACATCCCTGTATAGGAGTGTGGTGTGATGGTTTTCAATTCGGCCTTGATATTGTCCGAAACATTCAAAGTATCGATAAACGCATGTATAGCTTCTTCATTTATGATACCGTTGGTGCGGGTCAAAGCCTTTAATGCTTCATAAGGTTTAGGATACCCCTCGCGGCGAAGAACTGTTTGAATACCTTCTGCTACGACACTCCACATGTTGTCGAGATCGTTGTAAATTGCTTTTTCATTAAGAAGCAGTTTCCCGAGCCCTTTCATCGTGCTTTGCAGTGCGATGAGCATGTGGGAGAGGGGTACACCGATATTCCGTAGTACGGTAGAATCAGTCAAGTCTCTTTGCAATCGTGAGATCGGTAATTTTGAAGCAAGATGTTCGAGTATGGCATTTGCTATTCCGAGATTTCCTTCAGAGTTTTCGAAATCGATCGGATTGACTTTATGCGGCATGGCAGAAGAGCCGACTTCTCCCTCCTTGATCTTCTGTTTGAAATATTCCATAGAAATATATTGCCAGAAATCCCGGTCAAGGTCGATCAGAATAGTGTTTATTCGACGCATTCCGTCAAATAAAGCGGCTAAATTGTCGTAATTGGATATCTGGGTAGTCCATGCTTCACGTTCGATGCCTAACTTTTCTTTAAGAAACCGAGCTCCGAAATTTTTCCAATCATATTCCGGATAAGCCAGATGGTGAGCGTTGAAGTTGCCGGTGGCCCCTCCGAATTTTCCGCTGATAGGAATCTGTTTTAAGGCGTTCAGCTGTTGTTCGAGGCGGTAAACGAAGACCATCATTTCTTTTCCCAGACGAGTGGGTGATGCCGGTTGTCCGTGAGTTTTTGCCAGCATAGGAATATCTTTCCATGCTTCGGCATACTCTTTTGCCATACCGATCATTTGTTCGAGCATCGGATAATAAACTTGTTCCAGAGCTTCTTTTATAGATAGAGGAACAGAAGTGTTATTGATGTCTTGAGATGTCAGTCCGAAGTGTATGAATTCTTTGTATGCTTCAAGTCCTCCTAACGCATCGAACTTTTCTTTGATAAAATATTCTACGGCTTTTACATCATGATTTGTGACCGATTCGATTGCTTTGATTCGTTCGGCATCGGTTACTGTAAAATCATTGTACATCGCTCTTAATTTCGGAAAAATATCAGAGTTTATATTTGCCAGTTGCGGTAGAGGGAGCTCACATAGAGCAATGAAATATTCGATTTCTACACGTACCCTGTAACGGATAAGGGCAAATTCTGAAAAATATTCGGAAAGTGGGGCGGTTTTACCCCGATAACGCCCGTCAACGGGCGAGATTGCAGTAAGGGTTGTCAGTTCCATAAGAAGGTTTTTCATTTTCTTTTGCAAAAGTAACTTATCTGTCTGATTTCCCCAAAAAAAAACGTTTTTTTGCAGAAAAAGGAAGATTTTGTTTTGAGGTTAAAAAAAATGTCTTACCTTTGCCTCGCTTTTGATAAGCAATCCTCCGGGCGTTTAGCTCAGCTGGTTCAGAGCATCTGCCTTACAAGCAGAGGGTCGGCG
>ERZ835051.102-NODE-102-length-84830-cov-11.806783_pt1 | contig 84830 bp, 90 predicted proteins | sample MGYA00519575_ERZ835051 | MGnify/ENA primary metagenome ERZ835051 (study PRJEB31850, sample SAMEA3708769) | human gut metagenome | biome: human gut; feature: human-associated habitat; material: faeces | place: China | collected 2014 ... | reverse complement strand
ACACAAATAATTAAACCTTATGAAGCAAGTAAAATATCTCAAACCGTTGAAGAAACTAAAAAAGAAAATGAAACTATTACACAAATGCTTGAAAGAGTTACTGAAAGTGTAGTTGGAATTTCCAAGTTAAAAAGCACAGGGAATTCAATATTTTTAAAAGATGGAACATCAAAATTGGGATTAGGAACAGGAATTATAGTTTCTGAAAATGGCTATATATTAACAAATGAGCATGTTTCAGGGGAAAAATATAGTAATTGTTATGTAACACTTGCAACAGGAAAAAGTTATCAAGGAAATGTTGTATGGTCAAGCACAGATTTAGATTTGGCAATTGTAAAAATAAATGCAAAAAACTTGCAATATATAACTTTAGGAAATTCATCTGATGTGAAATTAGGACAAATTGTATATGCAATTGGAAATCCAATTGGGTTTGAATTTCAAAGAACTGTAACATCTGGAATTGTAAGTGCAACAAATAGAACAATAATTTTAAATGAAGACGAAAAATCTTCATATATGGAAAATTTAATACAGACGGATGCTACAATAAACCCCGGAAATAGTGGAGGACCACTTGTAAACGAAAGTGGAGAAGTTATAGGAATAAATAGTGTAAAAATTACATCTGCAGAAGGTATAGGGTTTGCAATTCCAATAAATATAGTAAAAACAATTATTCAAAGTTTTGTAACATCAGGAGAGTTTGAAGAAGCATACTTGGGTGTATTTGCTTATGATAAAAATATAATACCTTATTTAGATAATAATTTGGAAATTGATGACGGAATTTATGTAGTACAAGTTAATAACAAATCATCTGCAGAAATGTATGGAATAAAAGAAAAAGATATATTATTGGAAGTTGATGGAATCGCACTTGAGAAAATGTGTGATTTGAGAAGTTACATTTATACTAAAAAGCCTGGAGATGAGGTTATATTTAAGGTCTTACGTAATAAAAGAGAAAGTAATATTACGATTAAATTATCGAAAAAATAAAACAAAAAACGTAGTGGAGCACAGTGTGTTCAATAAATAACATGAAAAAATGTGCCAAAATTCTCCGTCCCCAATGGCATAGAAAAACTCGAAATACCAGAAGAAAAGTTAAATGATATAAAAAATGAGGAAGGTGGAATCATCGAAATAGATGGTAAAAAGGTTGGAATATATAAAGATGAAAATGGAAAAATATTTAAAGTAAATCCAGTTTGTAGTCATTTATGGTGTGAATTAGCATGGAATAACTTAGAAAAAACTTGGGACTGTCCTTGCCATGGTTCAAGATTTACTTATGATGGAAAATCAATATATGCACCAAGTATTAAAAATTTACAAAGTTATTGAAAAATAAATATATTACTGGACTGTATATCAATATTTTGATAAAATATGTATAATATATTGATGGAGGTGTTTATTATGCCTATTATTAGACCAAGCTCAGATTTAAGAAATAATTATAACGAAATTTCTACAATTTGCCACCGAACAAAGAGTCCAGTATACATTACTAAAAATGGAACTGGAGATTTAGCTATAATGAGTATTGAATTATATGAGCTCTTAACAGAAAAATATATGTTATATAAAGAACTAGAAAGAGGAATAAATTCACTAGAAAATGGAGAAGTATATTCTACTGAAGAAGTGTATAATGAATTAGACAAAATATAGAAGAAAGGTCAATCTATGAATAAATATAATATAGAATATTCAAGAGATGCTAAGCAGGACTTAATAGAAACAAAAAAAATATATAAAATATACTTTACAGGAGCCAAAGACGGCACAAAATTTAATAAAAAAAATTAGGAGAGAAATAGAAGAATTAAAAAGTAGTCCAGAAATATATGCAATTATAGATGAAGAACTAATAAAAAATTTAGAGATAAGAAAATTAATAATAAATAGTTACATTGTTTTTTATAGAATAAAAAATAATAACATACAGATAGTTAGAATTATGTATGAAGGAAGAAACTGGATTAATTTATTATAAAAATGGAACTATAAATAAAATATAGTTCTATTTTTTATTCAAATTACACAAACAAGCGTTTACAAAACGCAAATAAGTTGATATAATAAAACAGAGTGATGAAAGGAAGATTGCTATGCATAATGAAGAAAGTAAAATATATGTAGCAATAGATTTAAAAAGCTTTTATGCCTCTGTTGAATGTAAAGAAAGAGGGCTAGACCCGATTACTACAAATTTAGTAGTTGCTGATAGTAGTAGAACAGAAAAAACAATTTGTCTTGCTGTAAGCCCAGCGCTAAAAGCCTATGGAATACCAGGTAGAGCAAGGCTTTTTGAAGTTGTTCAAAAAGTAAAAGAGATAAATATATACAGAAAAAGAAAGGCAACAAATAGAACATTTACAGGATCATCATATAGTGATATTGAATTAAAGAAAAATAAAAATTTAGAATTAAGTTATATAATAGCACCACCAAGAATGGCTTATTATATGAAATACAGTTCAAAAATTTATAATATATATTTAAAATATTTTTCATCTGATGATATATATGTATATTCAATAGATGAGGTATTTATAGATGTTACACATTACCTAAAAACATATAATATGGGAGCAAAAGAGTTAGTAACAAAAGTAATGCAAGATGTTTATAAAACAACAGGAATAACAGCAACCGCAGGAATTGGAACTAATTTATATCTTTGCAAAATAGCAATGGACATTGTAGCAAAGCATGCAAAACCAGATAACAATGGTGTAAGAATAGCTGGTCTTGATGAAATGGCATATAGAAAATTACTTTGGAGCCACAGACCTTTAACAGATTTTTGGAGAGTTGGTAAAGGCTATTCAAAAAGACTAGAAGAGCATGGAATGTACACAATGGGCGATGTAGCTAAAATGTCAGTTAAAAATGAAGAACTACTATATAAATTGTTTGGAGTAAATGCAGAGCTATTAATTGATCATGCTTGGGGATGGGAAAATGTAACAATTGAGAGTATTAAGGCATATAGACCAGCTACAAATAGTATATGCTCTGGACAAGTTTTACATTGTCCATATAATTATGAAAATACAAAATTAATTTTAAAAGAAATGACAGAATTACTTGCATTAGATTTAGTAGAAAAAGGATTAGTTACAAATCAAATCGTATTAGAAATTGGGTATGATGTAGATAACTTGAAAAATCAAGCAATTAGTAGCAAATATAACGGAGAAATAACAACTGATAAATATGGAAGAAAAGTACCAAAACATGCACATGGAACAATAAATATAGACCATCAAACATCTTCTAGCAAAGTTCTTACAGAACATATAATAAAATTATATGAACAAATTATTAATAAACAACTTTTAGTAAGAAGAATCAATATTACAGTTAATAATGCGGTAAATGAAAATATGGTGCAAAATAGCAATTATGAGCAAATTAATTTATTTGTAGACTATAAAGAAGTCAGTAAAAAAAGAGAAAAAGAAGAAGCAGAAAAAGAAATACAAAAAGCAATGATTAATATAAAAAACAAATATGGAAAAAATGCTATAATAAAAGGAATGAATTTGCAAAAAGAGGGAACAACTATTGAAAGAAATGGGCAAATAGGAGGTCATAAAGAATAAAAGGTGTTAGAAAAAAGTGATAAATATAACGATATAATAAATTTACCACATCATGTATCCGAAAAACATGTAAGAATGACAATAGAAGAAAGATCTGCACAATTTGCACCTTTTTCAGCATTAACTGGATATGATGATGTAATAAAAGAAACAGCCAGGGAAACTAATAGTAGAATAGAAATAAATGAAGAACAAAAGACAATTTTAAATAAAAAATTGCTTTTAATAAAAGAAAAAATACATAATAGGCCAAAAATTACAGTTACATATTTTATACCAGATGTTAAAAAAGATGGCGGAAAATATATTGAAGTAACAGAAAATGTAGTAAAAATAGATGAATATGATAGAAAAATTATACTAGAAAATGGGGAAGAAGTTCAAATTGAAGAGATTATTGAGATTAAATTATAAAATAAAAAGGATAGTACGGTTGTACAATCCTTTTCTTGGTGCAACTGGAGGGATTCGAACCCCCGACCTTCCGGTTCGTAGCCGAACGCTCTATCCAGCTAAGCTACAGTTGCGTGATAATACTTATTATACATTGAAAAGTAAAAATATTCAATAGAATTTTGAAAAAAATGTTGCAATTATAAAAAAAGTGTGCTATATTATATAGGTACTGAAAAAAATCGAGGCGTAGCGCAGTTGGTAGCGCGCGTGGTTTGGGACCATGAGGTCGCAGGTTCGATCCCTGTCGCCTCGACCATAAGTATAAAGTGGTAAGAAAAATCTTACCACTTTTTTATCTCACTAAATTAAACAATTCTTTTATATCTTCTACAATCAACTTTCCCACTTAAATAATTAGACAATTTTTCGCCATTTATTAAAGACTCTTTTTGCATTTTTGAAAGAGTTTTTATTTGATATTCTAATTTACAAGCCAAAGATTTATCTTTACTTTTCCAAGCAGATTCAAGTTTTACAGCATTATGTGATTTTGTATATTTTGCACCATTTTTATCTTTAGTTAAATGCTCATTTATTCTTTTATTTAAATCATTTGTCATTCCAGTGTAAATTGAATTATCTGCACACCTTAACATATATGTATAATACATTTTTTCACCAACTTTTAATAAATTGTATCATTAAAAAAATCAATAAGCAATAAAAAAGCATTGTAAATAATACACAATATGTGATATATTAAAGAAAATTTTATTCAAAAAATATTTAATTCTTGAAAGGAAATTTATGAATTTAGAAATTTTTAATCTTTTAGGTAATGAAACTAAAAATTTTGTATCAAGTTTCGTTAATGAATTAGCAAAAGCTTTAGATAAGGGGAATAATATGAATATAGGGGTAGTATATGGTTTAGACAATGAAAAAATAACATTGCTGAATCCTGAAAATGGAAAAGAAGAAGATATATACATATATACAACTGAAAATGAACTGGAGAAATTACATAATCATGGAATTTATGAAAATATATATAAAATGAATAAATTAGATTTTTATAATCTATACTCAGGTCAAAAAGTACAGTTAAATGGAGATAAATGTGAGTTATATAATGGAGAAATAGATATAAAAAGTGATGATGCTTGGTACAAATTAGATGATTTGTATGGAGTATTAAGAGACAACGAAAATACTAATTTTGTAGTGCAAAAAATAACTGATGATAAAATTTATTTAACACATGAAAATGGAAGTGGTTCAATATATACATATAAAGAATTATATCCAGACTTTAATGTTGGAGATATAGTAAAAAGAGTAAATGGAAAATATATAAAATAGGTGAAAAAATGAGCAAAAGAAAAACAAAAAAATTAATTACAAGTATAATATTTTTAATTGCAATAATTACAGGAGTTTATTTCGGAAATATCGAGCTAGATGAAAATGTATTAGATAATACAACTCAGGAAGTATCTTATAATTTAGGCGAAATTCCAGAATACAATGGAGAAATATATGTAACAATAAATAATAATATTCCAAATTTTGAACAAAGTGATTTAACAAATGAATGCTTTGAAAAATACAGCAAATTAGACAAACTGGGTAGATGTGGAGTTGCGTATGCAAATTTAGGAAAAGATACAATGCCAAAAGAAGGAGAAAAAAGAACATCAATTAGTCATATATATCCATCTGGTTGGCAAAGTGTAGAGTATAATGGAAAAAGCTTATATAATCGTTGTCATTTAATTGCGTATAGTTTATCAGCAGAAAATGCGAATAAACAAAACCTTATAACAGGAACCAATTATTTTAACACAAGCGGAATGTTACCATTTGAAACAAAGGTATTAAACTATTTAAAAGAAAATGAAGATAATCATGTACTATACAGGGTAACTCCAATATTTGAAGGAAACAATTTAGTGGCAAGTGGAGTACAAATAGAAGCACAGTCTGTAGAAAATAATGAAATATGCTTTAATGTGTATATTTATAATGTACAACCAAATATAGAAATAGACTATAGCAATGGTTATAGTAAGTTAAAACAATAAAATCACATTACCTGCTTAATTTGAATAAATTATAGCAGGTGATTTTTTATGAGTATTGTTCCAACAAATCAAAAATACTATTATTCACTAATGATGAAAAACATACAAGAATTAAAAAGTAAATACAATTTTTTAGAAGTAGGAAATATAGGCTTTAGTACACTTGGAAAACAGCTTTCATACATAAAAATAGGAACCGGAAGAAGAAAGATAATGTATAATGCAGGAATGCATGCAAATGAGTATATATGTTGTATTTTTCTTATGAAATTTGTAGAAAACTTTTGTCAAAGCTATGTTCTAAATAGTAGAATATTTGGTCAAAATGCACGAAAATTATTTAATAATGTTTCTTTATACATCTTACCAATGATGAATCCAGATGGAATAGATATAGTTACTAATCAAGTTGAAAAAAATAGTGATATATATAAAAAGTATTTAAAAATTTCAAGTGAATTTCCTAATATACCATTTCCAAGTGGTTGGAAAGCAAATGCTAATGGTGTGGATTTTAAAAACTTCCAACCGTTTTGCAAAGTCTTGTAACTGTTTATATTACACGACTTTGCATTTTTGATTTTCATTAATTAATTCTTCAATTTTGATAAATTCATCTAGATTTTCATTAATAGAATTTAGTTTTGAAAAATTAAAATATATGTAAATATTTTTGTCTTTATCAATCTCAATTTTATTAATTAATCGATACAAATATATCTTATCAATTTTTTCTAATTTCAAAAAATTTTCTATTAATTCATCTAATTCTTTTTCTTCTTTTGTTTGATTTTTGTTTTCAATTTTGTCTTTTGTTCCAATTAATTTCTGTTCTAATTCTTGCTTTTGTTCATTTAATTTTGTTCTTTCTAAACTTAATTTTTGTGATACTCTAACGTAGTCTTCTTCTTGTAAAATACCTCTTAATTTATCCATATACATCTTGTCTAAATTGTTATTTATATCTAATATTGCTTTATCAATTTGTTCTATTTTTTTCCTATATCTTTCTCGAATATCTGATGTTTTATTTTGATATTTTTCATAAATTGAATAAAAAATTTCTTTGTCAGCATATATTTGACATATCTTTTTTACAACATAAATAATATTTTTTTCAAATTTCTCGTAGTTCATATTTAATGAATAACATCCACGTTCTTTTGCATCACTACAAGTTATATATGGATGTGATTTTGCATTTCTTTTAGAGTTCTTCTTTAGAACTATTTGCAACTTTCTTTTGCAATGATAACAGTAAAGTAATCCTCTTAATAAATAATCATATTTAAGTTTTGTGTTTGTTCCTCTTTTTTCTATGATACGTTGCACTTTTTCAAATGTATCTTTGTCAATAATAGCTTCATGGGTATTTTCAACTCTTATATGTTCTTCTTTATCAACAGTTCTAAATTTCTTGACTTTATATGATATTATAGACCTTTTATTTTGAACGGTATTGCCTATATAGACTTCATTTTTTAGCATATTGCATAAGGTTACTTCATTCCAATTATAGCTAGTTTTGTTTTCATGCGACTTCGCTTGCATATAGCCGTGGACACGAAATCGAAGATTTCGACCACGTATTATCTTGCACTAGTCCTGTTTTCCTATAACCTGTTGGAGATAGAAATTTATTTGAGTTTAGATAATTTACAATTTCTACACTACCATGTCCATTTGAATACATATCAAAAATCTTTTCTACAATATCCCTTACCTGCTCATCTACAATCAATTTATTTTTTATTGTAGGATGCTTTTTGTAACCATAAGCTGAAATACTACACATATATTCTCCTTGCTTTTGCTTTTCCTTCAAAACACTTCTAATTTTCTTGGAAATATCTTTAGCATACATATCATTCATTATTGCTTTAAAAGGCGTTATATCGTTATTTGTGCTATCTATATATGTATCTATTCCATCTGTTATTGCAACATATCTAATATTATTTTTAGGAAAATAGTCTTCCAAATAAAAACCAGTTTTAATGTAATCCCTACCAAGTCTTGATAAGTCTTTTGTAATTACCATATCAATTGTTTTATTTTCAATATCTTGCAATAATTCATTAAATGAAGGTCTATCAAAAGTTGTACCACTTATGCCATCATCAACATATTCTTTAACTAAACATAAATTATTCTCCTTTACATATCTTTGCAAAATTTTTCTTTGATTACCGATACTTTCGCTTTCTTGCTTGTCGCCATCTTCTCTAGATAGTCTGATATACATTCCGTACTTTAAAATTTTGACTTCTTAAATCCAGCATTTAACCTCCTATCCGTAATCATCTATGCTTAAATTGTAACGTGCTCAATTAAATTTTGCAATTGTTTTAATATAATTACTTATTCTTTACTTTTATACTTTCTAAATAATCCTTAAAAACTAATCCTATCGTATCTCTAATATCTTGTTTTTCTTCTGTAAAAATGCAATATGTATTGAACTCTAATTTATTTTCTTTTGTATTATTATTATCCTCATTCATACTTATTCAAATCCTTTCTTGCTAATACAGAATATTAAAGAAAATGGCTCTTTATGACACTTAAATCAAGTGTATTTGTCAATGTGCAATTTTGCCCATCTAATTACATAGGCGAGAAAATTTTAAATTGTCCAAATTTTTTAATAATTTTTATCTCTCTACTATTAACAGCAATTGAAAATCCAAAACGTTACGGGTAAATGAAAAAATTTTAATTTTTTTATTTCTAACCTTAACAGCGATTCAACTTTAAAAATCTTACGGGTAAATTTTAAATTTTTTGTTCCTAATATTAACAACAACTGAAATCTAAAAACTTTATGGGCAATATTAAAATTTTTTCTTCCTAACATAAACAGCAATTCAAAATCAAAAATCTTACGGGCAATTCTAATTTTTTTTATTTTTCCTTCTACTATTAACAGCGATTAAATTTTAAAAAGGTTATTGGCAATTTGAAATTTTCTTCTTAACCTTAATAGCGATTCAAAATCAAAAATGTGACGGGTAAAACAAAAAATTTTAAATTTCTTACAAAAAAAATAAACATATGGTTATTCCCATATGCTTATCCAATAAAAATTACTTTATATTATATTTCTCGTTTAATACATTCAAACACTAAATTCATTGCATCTGTAAATCCAATCTTATAAAACTTTTCATTTTCATAAGAACCTATTACGTTTACCTTATCAATATAACTTTCTAAACTATCTTTAACTTTAGCTTTTGATATATCATCACTAGATAAATCTTCTAGCTTATCTAAGAGCATTTGATAAGTATTATTATCCTTTGTTAATTCTTTAATCCTTTTCTTATCAAATTCAGTTAAAGCACATATATTTTCCTCTCTACTAACAAATAAATCGTTTAAAACACTAGGTTTTTCTTCCACTTCTACTACCTCCATATATAAATTTACTAGTAGTATAACGTGCTCCATTTTATTTGTCAGCTCTTTTTATAAAAAAATTATTAATTGTAATTTATTAATCTAATACTTGTACGAAATATCAAAATCTTCTGCATATTACATTTGAACATTCCCTTTATATTCCATTATTTAAAATCAAAATCTAAAAATACATATTTAGCAGTTTTATATTCAAGAGCTTCATTAATATCATTTGTTGCTTTTTCTGAAATATCTTTTATTCTTTTATATTCATTGTTATATCTAACTAACGGATTTATATATCTCTTTTTAACTTTTTCAATATTTACAAAGTATTTTCCTTCAGGCATTTTTTCACTTGTTAAAATATCTGTAGCATGTTTCCATATTTCAAAACCATTAGATATATTTTTTACATTACATTTTTCTATTTTTTCAATCACTTCTTTTTCAGATAGATTATACATTTCTGATATATTGATTAAATTATTATCGGACATTATTCTCATAATATCAGCAAGCATTTGCATTGTAAAAAGTGTTTTTTCTCTACGATATAATCTTGATAAAATGCTCATTGTATGTACAAATTTTTCTGCAATAGCAATATCTTTGAAGCCTAATTCTTCTATACCATTTTCATCTTCTTGAATTTCTATATTATCATAAATTTCTTTTACATCATCTAAAGTCCAAATCTTTTCTGTTGCTCCTAATCCATTAGATAAAGTATATTCTAATCTATCACTTGAAAGACATGGCGTATCATTATCTGCAATAGGATATATATGGTAATCTGCTACTTCTTCAACTTTTATACCATCTCTATTTAGTAACTCCATTATCTCTTTTGATTCACTAATTATTTTTGTAGTTAATTCTTCAGTAGATTCTTGTTTTTCATAGTCTTTATTCATAAAATCAATAGAATGCTTAAATACTGGAGTTGCAATATCATGGAACAATCCTGATAAAGTTTGCTTCCTATCTTTTGTAAAATGCCATATTATTAAAGCTACTGCAATACTATGGTCTAAACTTGAATACCACATTTGTTTATACATTTTTGAATATATTGTACCACAACTTACACTTATTTTAGATTGTTTTAACATTTCTGGAGTATTAATATACTCATTTAAAAATTTTGGAAAATCTTCTGATAAAATCTTATAATATGATTTTATTGTTTCATTTAATGTATCTATATAATTTTTCATTTACTTAATACCTTGTATAATATAATAGAGTTTAAAATTTAATATATTATACTAACCTTTCTCCAATAAAATAATTTTTTTACTATATAACTTATTTCTTCAATTCAAAACGATATTTCTGATTAATCTCTGGATACTTTTCATGATCTACTTCTGACATAAACATCTCTAATGGTCTTGCAGCAAAATCAACTCCATTTGTACATTCAGTTGTATATAAAGGTTTATAAATCATTAATTCTTCTTTATTTTCAGTGTGTCTTGCAGTACCAATAATTTCATATAAATATAAATTTGGTTCTTCTTTTAATTGTTCCTCTGTCATTTTTTCTCTCTTAAAATGTTGAACAATATCTCCTTTATTAAATTTTCTTTCCATAAACAATTCCTCCTTAATTTTTTTCTTTATATTCCTTGTACGTAATATTACTAATAGTCCTAAAAGCTAATTGTAATATTAATGCAGTTCAAAATGATTATACCATTTTTCATTTTACATATCTACAAATTTTAAATACAAAATTTAACAGAAAAAATATAACATATAATTTTAGAAAAGATTTATTTGTCACGAATTTTGGAGAGCATTTTTTAGTGCCCAAAATTCGCCAGCTTGGTGTTTTGACACCATTTTTGCTGTTTAGGGCAAAATCCCTAAAACCCTTTTTAGCCCGCTGGAAGATATTTTATAAACAAAAAGAGAGAAGCAGCCTCAGCCAACATCTCCCCCCACATCGCGTGGAATTTAATTACATATATATTATACAACAAATTGTTTATGTTGTAAATATATATTTATAATATTTTATGATTTTTTACAAAAAAATATCCATATTATTATAAAATATTTTTAAAAAATTTTTCATCTATTCCTGTAAACATTGTATATCTTTTTGATTCTAAAAATGGTTTATACTTTGATTCTTTTGTTACTATTTTTACTTTTTTTGATCTTTGAAGTATAGTTTTCTTTATATCTTTTAATTGGTTATCTTTTCCATGCAGAAAATTTTTGTATGCTTTTTTAGCTTCTATTTTTGAAATAATATCTTTGTATTCTAAATCAAACTCTTCAATCTTTTTTATTTCCTCTAATAAATTTATACATTCTTCTACATTTTCTATTTCAAATTTTTTCTCATTCAGTATTATATTATATTTTACAAATATATTTTTTAATTCATTATAAAAGTCAGTATTTTTATCTATGTTTATTAAAATTTTATATATAATATATATTATTTTTGATAAATTTAAATTAGTATAATTATTTTTATTAAAAGAATCCTCTCCAAAATAATCAGATAAATTTCTCATCAATTTAGCATTTAAGCTTATTTGCTGTTTATACTTTGGTATAAAATTTCCGTCTGAGTATTTCTTGTTTTTATTTGTCTTTGGTAATTCATATTCTAATGGATATCTTTTATTTATATCAAAAGATTCTATATTATAACAATATATAGGCTGATTATGTGCCAACATATTTCTAAACTCTCCTAAGTAACATAGAATTGTTTTAAAAGTATTTATTTGAGCTTCTTCTTTCTTTCTAATTGCTTCACTTTTCCCCTTTTTCTCATTAGTTAAATTTAATTTAGTAAAAAAGTTTGTACAGTTTAAGAAAATATTTCTAGAATCATCTTCTTGTAAGTTTGCTATTGCATAATAAGTTTGATTCATAGCTAATTCATTAATTATTATCCAATATGGCACTGTTATATTTTGCTCTCTTTTTCTTTTTATAGGTTTTGATTTTGTATTATCATATTTTCCTATTATTAGTTTCATTGTATCAAATGCTTTGTTCTTTATTGATGAAGTATTATAATTATGCATATTAACTAAATAATCCGCTTTAGCATTATGGTCATTTAGATAAGCAATAAAAATGTTTTTCATACTTTCCTCTATTATTAGTGTATATTTTAAAAGCATTAATCTTAATTCATGTTCAAATTTATACATTCTAACAAAATCACCATATTTTGTTGTACTATTGTATTTATGTAGGTGATATTGAATTTGTCTTATATTTTCTTCTTTTTCTTGTAACGAATTAGATTTTAATCCATATTTTTCGCATATTTTATCACATATTTTTTCATATAATTCTTCTGTCTTTATTTCTGGTTTTATCTTAAAAACATTTTTATAAAACTCTATATTTTTGTTTTGTAATATATTACTTCTAATTGTATCAATATATTCAATATCTTTTACAAATAAGTTTTTATATGCATTTATAACTTGATAATAGCTATATTTTCTAAATAAAGATTTTTCACCTTTATCAAATTTAATCTGTTTTAATTCTAAAATTTCAATTAATTTGTTTGTACTATTAGTATTCAAGTTTAAATCAGCTCCTTTATATTTGATGAAACCATAATATCATATTTCTACTAAAATTTCTAGAAATTTCTTCCAATTTATATTTAATTTGCATACAAACTCTCCAAAAATTCTTTAGTATATTGTCTCTGATTTTCATAATTGGATATAAATTTTCTATGACCTTTATTATTATTTTTATTATTAAATCTTATATTATTATCTTCCATATTTTGATGGATAGCCTGTCCATTTTTTGATTGATACTGGTATCCATTATTTAACGGATATGGAACATCATTTATATAAATTTTTCTTTGAATTATTTGCTTGTTTTCTTTTCTAACCATTTCAACTTTTATATAATTTTTATCTCTTAAATCTGAAATCCAACTTGAAACTGTTTTTGGATGTACTCCTAATTCTTCTGCAAAATAATTGTTAGTTGCAAAACAATAGCCTTCTTTATATGCAAGTGATGTTATCATTGCATATAGTAATTTTTCATTTGCTTTTAGCTCCTTATTATATAGTATTTTTGATGGTATTACTGAATAATATCCAACTTTATTTCTTTGTTTTTCTTCCATTTTTCCACTCCAATTCTAGCAATAAAAACACAAAAAAACAGAATATTTCTTTAAATTAGAAATACTCTGTAATATAGATGATTACTGCATTTTATTAATTTTTTTGTGGTTGGAAGTTTTTAAAGCTCACAGGAGTGGATTTGAATTTACAACTTCCGGCAGGTTGGCAAGAAGCTAGAAAAATAAAATTTGAACAAGGATATACAAAACCTGCACCTCAAAATTTTGTAGGAGAAGGTCCATTAACACAAAGTGAAGCATTAGCAATATACAATTTTACATTAAAAAATAATTTTGAACTAACAATATCATATCATACACAGGGAAAAGAAATTTATTGGGATTTTCAGAATATTAATCCACCAAATGGTTATGAAATAGGTAAAATATTTGAAAAAGTTAGCGGCTATAATTTGACAGATGTGCCATATAATTCGAGTTTTGCAGGATATAAAGATTGGTTTATTCAAAATTATAAAAGGCCAGGTTATACAATAGAAGCAGGAATAGGTGAAAATCCACTTCCGATATCTCAATTTGATGAAATATATAATGACAATATTGGGATTTTAGTTTTAGGAATGTTAATATAAAAAGTAAAAAAACTAAATAATTTTTTTGAAATTGTGTATACTAATTGTAAAATGTTGTGATACAATAACAAAAAAATGGAAGGAGACAAAAGATGGACAAAAAAGAAGCTGAAGAATTAAAAAGTAAATTATTTAATAAAAAGGAAAATGGCTGGAATGCAAAAACAGAAGAACAAAAACAAAAAATTTTTGAATATGCTAAAGGCTATATAAATTATATGAATAAATCAAAGACAGAAAGAGAGATTATAAATACTTCAACAGAGATAGCACATCAAAATGGATTTAAAGATATAAAAGATTGTGAAACTTTAAAACCAGGAGATAAAGTTTACTGGAACAACCGTGGAAAAAGCATGTATTTAGCTGTTATAGGAGAAAAAAGTATTGAAGAGGGAATGAATATAATAGGTGCACATGCAGATTCTCCAAGGTTAGACTTAAAACCAAATCCTTTATATGAAGATTCTGAATTTGCATACTTAAAAACACATTATTATGGTGGAATAAAAAAATATCAATGGACAACAATTCCACTAGCAATACATGGAGTTATAGTTAAAACAAATGGCGAAAAAATAACTGTAAATATAGGAGAAGATATGAATGATCCAATATTTACAATTACAGATTTATTACCACACTTAGCACAAGACCAAATGAAGAAAAAATTAGCAGACGGAATTGATGGAGAAGATTTAAATTTACTAATTGGAAGTATGCCAATAGGTAGTGAAATAGCTGAATCTGTTAAATTAAATATTTTAAATGTATTAAATGAAAAATATGGAATAACAGAAAAAGATTTATTAAGTTCAGAAATAGAGTTAGTACCAGCAATGCCTTGCAGAAGCATGGGATTTGATAATAGCATGGTTGCTGGTTATGGGCAAGATGATAAAATATGTGTTTATGCATCTTTAACAGCATTAATGAATGTACAAAATCCTGTTAAGACAGCAGTATGCATTATATCTGATAAAGAGGAGATTGGAAGTATGGGAAATACAGGTATGGAATCACATGTATTTGATACATTCATTTCAGAAATATTAAACAAATTAGGAATAAATAGACCTAATCTATTGGAAAAAGTTTTTTGTAATTCTAAAATGTTATCAGCAGATGTGGATGCTGGACTAGATCCAATATATGCAAGTGTTTCAGAAAAAAATAATGCATCATATTTAGGAAGAGGAATAGGACTTAATAAATATACAGGAGCTAGAGGAAAATCTGGAGCATCTGATGCAAATGCTGAGTTTGTGGCAGAAGTTAGAAAGATATTTGAAGAAAATGATGTTAGATATCAAATTGCTGAACTTGGAAAAGTAGATATTGGAGGAGGAGGCACAATAGCATATATTTTAGCTAATAAAGGAATAGATGTTATTGATTGTGGTGTTCCGGTACTTTCAATGCATTCACCTTATGAGGTTACAAGTAAATTAGATTTATATGAAGCACATAGGGGATATGAGGCATTTTGGAAAAATGCATAATTAAAAAAAAATAAAAAAACGTAGCTAAATAATTTAGCTACGTTTACATGTGCCATCAAAGCTTATTTAGTGGAATGATATCCACTAAATAAGCTGAGGACTCGAAGGGTCAACAATGTTAAGATTGAATGCCTTGAGATGCTTGTTCTGGAAATGAGAGTTTTTGTAACTTATGTATTGCTTCATGAATAACAACTATGCTACTTTTACCAGATTCAATCATATATTCAATATATTCGTCTTTTACATACAAATTATTACTAGTAGGACTATAAATTCCGTCTGGGCATATTCTACTAAATCTTCCAGTACGATTTATCAAATAACCTATATCATTTTCATTTAATAGATTTATAATTTCTTGTTTTAGTTTTACATACTGCCGATATTTCCTGAGCTAAAATTTCAACTATTTTACTTTTTTGCTCATTATCAATTGGTTTACCCATTTTACATCCAGTAAATACACTATAAATGTTCATCATTCTATCAATATTCATATTTGTAATTTCCACATTTCAAACTAATGTTTAAAAATTTATTATATAAGACTATATGATTTTTAAATATTAGATTTATTTTTCATTACAATTTTATGATTAAATAAATCTTAAGCAATAATAAAATTATATATTGATATCATGAAAAAATAAAAAAGATATTCATATTATATATGAATATCTTTTTGGTGAGCCAGAAGGGATTCGAACCCCCGACCCCAGGCTTAGAAGGCCTGTGCTCTATCCAACTGAGCTACTGACCCATTAGTGAATAGAAAAAATATTTATCTATTAGCAAATACTATAATAACACGATTTTTAAATCCTGTCAATAAAAAATAGTAAAAAACACTGGAAAAAAATATAAAGGTAAGTTATAATCAAAACAGGTGAAATATATGGAAGAAGAAAAAAAGATTAATGTACATCAAATTTTCTGGTATTTTGTATTATTTAGCATGTTGGGCTTAGCAATAGAAACTTTATATGCACGATTTACTATGGGAATTTGGGAAAGTAGAAAAGGATTTATATGGGGTCCATTTTGCCCAATATATGGAGTAGGTGGTACATGCCTAATAATATTATTAAACAAGGTGGACAAGAAAAACTATTTTAAATTATTCATATTGGGATATTTAATAGGTTCGGTTGTTGAATATTTATTAAGCTACTGTATAGAAGCTATATATGGTGCTAGATTTTGGGATTATTCTTGTGTTGGAAAAGATATAAACGGTAGAATTTGCTTGTTATATTCATTGTTTTGGGGATTTTTAACAATTGGAATGATGAGATTTGTAAAGCCAAGGATGGATAAGCTGGTTAATAAGATTTCTGGCAAAATAAAATGGCCTATTGAAATAGCGTTTGCATTATTTTTATTAATTGATATGCTTGTAACTATATGGAGCATAAATACTTACGAAAATCGTGCGATTGCAACATATTATAATGAAACAATTGAAACAAAAAATAATAATAGTATAATTTCTAAAATAGAAAATGACTATTTTACAAATGAGCGTATGGAAAAAACATTTCCAAATTTAAGAACAAAAGACAGAGAAGGCAATCAAGTATATGTAAGAGATTTATTAAAAAACAATCCTTAAAATAAGGATTGTTTTTTTAGTCTGGTAAAATAATTGGATTTTTCTTTCTAGCTCTATATAAAGTGATTTTATTTCCTACAGTTTGAACACAAACAGCGTTTATACTATCTGCAATTGTATTACCTAAAGATTTTACATCTTCGCCAGAATTTTCTAATACATTTATTTTAATTAATTCTCTTGCTTCTAAAGCATCATCTAATTGTTTTAACAAATTTTCAGACAATCCAGATTTTCCAATTTGAAAAATAGGATCAATTGAGTTTGCTAAACCTCTTAAATAAGCTCTTTGTTTACTTGTCATAATTATTCCTCTTTCTTATTTATTTTCGACTATATAATTATAACATGATTAAGCTAAAAAAGCAATTTACATTGAAATAAAACCGATAAATCCAAAAATCAAAAATAGAATTCCAGAAAGTTTTTGCATTGATTGTTCAGAAATATATTTATTTAAAAATCTTCCTAAAACTATAGCAATATAATCACATGCAACCATTGCGAAAATTGCACCTAAAATTAAAGAGAGTTTATAGTTAGAATATTGAATTCCAAGTCCAATAGATGCTAAAAAAGTTTTATCTCCAAGTTCTCCAATCATTATGCATAATGCAATTAAAAAACAATAATTAATTTTTAAATTTGTAATTTTATATAGTAAATTTTCTTTTTTGGAATTATCCATTACTAATTTTTCTTTTTTAGGTAGTAAAGAGAGAATTCCCATTATAATAAAAGAAGAATATGTAATTAATTCAATTGTATGATGTAAAATTTGATTTTCAAAAAGTGCTAGACTACTTCCAAATAAAATAGCCAATCCATGACTAAAAAAGGAGCCAATGGCAACACCTAATAAAATTTTAAAAGTTTTATCTTTACCAGAAAAAGATAAAACTAAAAGTTGAGTTTTATCACCAAGTTCGCTCACAAAAACCATCAAAAATGAAATAAAAAAAGGATAAATAAATTCCATATAAAGTTACACCTCTTTGATTTGATTTATATTCAAAAAATGTAAATTCTATGTGAAATATTTACAAAAACATTGCCAGGGAAATAAGATAGTGATAAGATAACGAGGTATAAAACATACGGAAACAAGAAAAAGGAGGAATCTAAAGTGATAGAAGTAAAAAATGTCACGAAAAAATATCCTAATATCAAAGCAGTAGACAATATTAATTTTACAATAAAAGATGGTGAAGTAGTTGGTTTTTTAGGTCCTAATGGAGCAGGAAAAACTACAACTATGAATATGATAACAGGATTTATTGAGCCTACAGAAGGGCAAATTATTATTAATGGCTTTGATATTGTAAAAAAATCAAAGAAAGCAAAAAAACAAATTGGGTATATGCCAGAGGGGGTTCCTTTGTATACAGAACTAACTGCAAGAGAATTCGTAAATTATATGGCTGAGCTAAAAGATGTTAAAGCTAAGGAAAGAAAAGAAGCAGTAGAAAAAGCAATTGAAGAAACAGGATTAAAAGATGTACAAAACAAGCTAATTAAAAATTTATCAAGAGGATATAAACAAAGAGTAAGTATGGCAGGAGCTTTAGTAGGAAATCCAGAAGTAATAATTCTAGATGAACCTACGGTTGGACTTGATCCAAAGCAAATTACTGAAATTAGAAGTCTAATAAAGGAACTAGGAAAAAAACATACGGTAATTTTAAGTAGCCATATTCTATCAGAAGTTAGCCAAATTTGTGAAAGAGTAATAATTATAAATCACGGAAAAATTGTTGCGATAGATACTCCTGAAAACTTGGAAAATAAAACAAAAGAGAAAAATACAATTCTTGTTACAGTTGAAGACAAAAATGAAAAAATGAAAAACTTAAAAGAAGAAGTTAAAGAAATTGAAGAGATTAAATTGGTAAAAGATAATGAAGATGGTACAAAACAATATGCTGTTACATCAGCAGATAAGGTTGACTTAAGAAAAAAAATATTTGAAATTTTACCAAAACAGGATATCACAATTTTTGAACTTAAAAAAGATGAATCTACATTAGAAGATGCATTTATAAAATTAATTGATTCTGACAAAAAAGAAAATACAAACAAAGAAGAATCAAAAGAGAAAATAAAGGAAAAGAAAATTAAAGAAAAAGAAGAAAAGAAAGCTAAAAAACAAAGTAAAGGAGGAAAAGAGTAATGTTTGCAATTTATAAAAAAGAATTAAAAAGTTATTTTTTATCTCCTACAGGATATATAACAATAGGCTTATTTTTATTAATATTTAGTTTATTTTTCTACCTAACAACTGTTAGTGTAGGAGGATATGACATAGGAAATTTATACTTTAATACAGCAAGGTATGGGCTACTAATTATTGTTCCAATACTAACAATGAGAATGTTTGCAGAAGAAAGAAAAAATGGAACAGAGCAATTATTACTAACATCTCCAAGAAGTATTACTGAAATAGTACTTGGAAAATTTTTGGCAGGTGTTAGTGTAATAGTAATAACATTAATATTTTCACTTATATATTATGCAATTTTATGCTTTTTTAAAGCACCAAACTTAGTGCCAACACTTGTTATGATACTAGGATTTTTACTAGTAGGAATGGCTGCAATTTCTATAGGAATGTTTATATCTAGTTTAACAGAAAATCAAATTATTTCTGCAGTTGTTACAATAGTATTTTTTGTAAGCTCATGGTTTTTACCAAACCTAAATGATAACTTTTCTATTATTGATTTAATGAGCAATTATCAAAAATTCCCAGCAGGATTAATATCAATGTCTGAAGTTGTTAATTTATTGGGAATAACAGTAGTATTTATTTTATTTACAATTATTATTATGCAAAGAAAAAAATCAATAAAATAATAGAAAGGATGAAAAAGCATGAAAGAAAAATTTATAGAAATTATAAAAAAGAGATGGCTACAAAGTGTTGTACTTACTATTTTACTATTTGCTATTATAATATGTGCATTTTTAACAATCAGTTATTTTGTAGACAAAGCTAATATAACAGATTTAGATTTTACAAAAGATAAGATTTATTCTATATCTCAAGCAACAAAAGATAAACTTGAAAATTTAGATCAAAAAATTACAATTACAACATACAATATGTATGAATATGTAGAAGATTTTGCAAACAAGTATGCAACACTAAATGATAACATAACAGTTGAAAAACTTGAAAATTTAACTTCAAAACAAGAATGGAAGACAGAATATGGCTTAACTGATACATCATCATTTGTTGCAGTTGAAACTGAGTCAAAAATTAAAATTTTACAAGATAGTGACTTATATACTTATGATTATAGTACTCATGAACAAATAGATATAACAGAAGAGGCAATAACAAATGCAATTTTAGATGTTACAACAAATATAAAACCTAAAATATGTATTTTAACAGGTCATAATTTGTATAATGATGGATATTTTCAATATTTAGAAAGTTCATTAGAATCAGAAGTTAATCAGGTTGAATACTTAAACTTGTTAACAGCAGGAAGTATACCAAAAGACTGTAAAGTATTAGTGATTACAGCTTTAAAAAATGATATAGATAAAAAAGAAAAAGATGAAATATTAAAATATATCAACAATGGTGGAGAAATTTTACTATTAATGGATCCAAATTTGGGTAAAATAAAAACACCTAATTTCCAAAAAATATTAGATGTATATGGAGTAAAAAATTCAGAAGGATTTATTATGGAAGCTAACAGTAGCAAAATGGTATCAGGAGCACCTTCATATATAATCGCATCTATAAATACAAGTTCTGAACTTGTAAAAGATATTAACATGGGGCTAAATGTATGTATGATGACAGCAGGAAAACTAACATTTGAATCAACAGATGAATTAGCTAAGAAAAATGTTACTCTAGAAACTTTAGCAACAGCAAGTGATAAAGCATTTTATAGAACTGATTTAACATCAAGTAGTCAAACTAAAATATCAAGTGACGAGAGTGCTTCAGGAGCTACAGTTGCTGCAATGCTTACAAAAACAATAAGTGAAGATAAAATTTCAAAATTAATAGTATTTTCAAATACTGCATTTGCAACAAATGCGCAAATACAAATGGGTATGTATTATAGATATGCTATAGAATTTTGCAATAATGAAGATATATTATTAAATTCAGTATCATTTTTAACTGAAAGAGAAGATAATATAACAATTCGAAAAGCCGGTGAAACAGTTACTACTTATGATGTTACAGAAAATCAAACAAAAATTATTTTATCAATAATATTTGGTATACCAGTAGTTATAATAATTGTAGGAATTGTAGTATGGCAAGTTAGAAGAAGAAAGAAATAAAATTTAAAACTCCTTCATATATTTTATATGAGGGAGTTTTTTTATGAAAAATGTTTTGAAAATTGTTTTTGTAATAATTGGAACAACAATAGGGGCAGGCTTTGCATCTGGGCAAGAAATATATTTATTTTTTAATAAATATGGATTTATGGGAATTATAGGAATGATACTTTCATGTATAATAACAGGATTTATTATTTATAAGGTATTTAAAATTTTAAATATAAAATCTGTAAAATCATATTCTGATTTTTTATTAATATTAAGTACAAATAAAAAATTAAATAAATTAATGCAAGTAATAATACAATGTTTTTTATTAATATCATTTTTTGTAATGATAGCTGGATTTAGTGCATACTTTAACCAGGAATTTAAAATTTTAATTTATATTCCAGCAATATGTATTAGCATATTATGCTATATAACATTTAAGAATAATACTAAAGGCATTGTTTCAATAAATACAATATTAATACCATTTTTATGTTTCTTTATAAGCTATCTTGGAATAAAAAATATTAATTTTATAGCAAGCAACAACAACCAAATAAATTATTGCACAGGTTGGTTATTTAGTAGTGTATTGTATGCAAGTTATAACAGTATTTTATTAATTCCAATCTTAATAGAACTTAATGTATATATAAAAAAACAAAGTCAAATAAAAATGTGCAGTATATTATGCAGTGCAATTTTATGTGTGCTTGGCTTAGCATTATATTTTTTATTATTAAGAGGAAATAATTATGTGCAAAATTTGGAATTGCCACTTATACAGATAACAAAAGAATTTGGAAATATATATTCAGTGATTTATGGAATAGTTATATTAATTGCAATATTTACAACTGCAATAGCATCTGGCTATGGATTTATAAAAAATGTTAATAAAAATGAAAAAATATGGATGATTGGAATTTGTGTAATATCAGTATTAGTTGCGCCAGTGGGATTTTCAAATTTGGTAAGTTTGCTATATCCAATATTTGGTGTGCTGGGGTTAATACAAATTTGGGGCATTTTGAAAGTAAAATACTTGTAATTTAACTGAATGTAGTATATAGTTATTGTATAAAAATATAAAGGAATAAAACAATGGACAAAGTAATAAAATTTAGAAAAGATAGAAAATTTAATAAAAAGAAATTGTATATAGTAATTGCAATTATTATACTAATAATATTAGTCATTACATCAGCAATAATATATAATACTAATAAAAGTTTTAGAAACTTTATGGACAGATATATATTTAGAAAAGATGTAACAGAGGAAAATGTACCAATAATTGAAATTGATTATGATTCTAATACAAATATTTTTACTTATGGAAAATATATTTGTGTACTTGCAGAAAATACTTTAAATGAATACAGTGCATCTGGTAAAAAAGAGAAAGAAGTAAAAATTGAAATTAATAACCCAATATATGATGTGAATGGAAAGTATTTAGTAATTGCAGAAAATAATAGTCAAAAAATATACTTAATATCAGAAGATCATGTTATATGGGAAAAGAACATAGATGGAAATTTAAATAAAGTAACAGTAAACAAAAATGGATATGTATGTGCAATAGTAACAGGAACAACACATAAAGCAGTAATTAGTACATTTGATACAAAAGGAAATGAGCTATTTAAAACATATTTATCAAATACTATTGCAGTAGATGCTTATGTATCACCAGATAATTCAGAATTTGCTTATGCAGAAGTAAATAATTCTGGAACAGTAATACAATCAAATATAAAAATAATATCAATTAAAGATGTAAAAGAAAAAAATACTGAAGCAAAATACACATATAATGCACCACAAGATAGCTTAATTTTAAGAATAAAATATCAAGACAAGAACCAATTAATTTGTATGTATGATGATGGAATTCATAAATTTGAATCTGGAGTTGATGTTGAACTTGTAAAATTAAATGAAGACAACCCTAAAATTACATTTGCAGATATAGAATTAGATGGACATATATTTAGAACTTATGAAAAGTCAACAGGAATTTTTAGCGCAGATACAGTTATAGAAATACAAAACACATCAAATGGAAAAGAAAGTATATACACAATTGAAGAAGTTGCAAAAGCTGTGGATTCATGTAACAATGTAATAGCAATTAATTTTGGAGATGAAGTTTATTTTGTAGACACAAATGCATGGCTTATAAAAAGGTATACCTCTTCTCAAGTAATTGAAAAAATTATATTGGGTGACGGAGTAGCCGGAATTATTTATAGAGACAAAATAGAAATTGTTAATTTATAGGAGGAGTTACAATGAGTATAATAATTGATTTAGTAATAGTTGCTATAATTGCATTATGTATTTTAATTGGTTATCACAAAGGTTTAACAGGATCACTTTTAAAAATAGTATCATTTGTATTAGCGTTAATAATTGCATTTATATTATTTAAACCTGTATCAAATTTTATAATTAATAAAACTGACTGGGATGAAAACTTAGAACAGGCAATTAAACAAAGTTTCTTAAAGCAAGAAGAACAAAAACCAGAAGAAGAAAAAACACAAGAAAATATGCCAGATGTTATTACAAATTATATAAATGAATCAGTAGAGAAAGCTGGAAATGAAGCAAAAACAGCAATAGTAGAATCAACAGCAAGAAATGTTGCTATTATGATTATTAATATTGCAGTTGCAATTGGTTTATTTATAGTTAGTAGAATTATTCTATTATTTATCAAAGGTTTGGCAAATTTAATCACTAAATTACCAGTTATAAAACAATGTGATAAACTAGGAGGAGTAGTATACGGATTGCTACAATCTTTAGTAATTATATATATTGCATTAGCAATAATTTCATTTATAAGCCCAATGATAAATAATACTTCATTTATAATTGCATTACAAAAATCGTTTATAGGAAGTGCGATGTATAATAACAATTTATTATTAAAAATCATATTTTAAATTTCAATTAAAAATCTTGCCAAAAGGCAAGATTTTTGTTATTATATAAATTGTCAAATAAAAAGGAATTAGGTGAAAAAATTGAAAGAAGAAAAACAAACGAAATATAAAAAGAAGAAAAAGGGAATTGGTAAAAAAATATTATTATTACTATTATTACTTTTATTAATAGTTGGAGGAGTATTTGCATATAAAGTACATAAAAATGGTGGAGGTTTAAAAGGAATTTTAGCTACAGCAATTGGACATGACCAAGAAACAGTTAAAACTTTACCTAAAATTTATTGCTTATTATTAGGACAAAGTGAAAACTTAACAGATACTATTATGATAGCTGAATATGATCCACAAAAACAACAAGCTTCTATGCTTTCAATACCTAGAGATACATTTATTGGATATAATAAAAGTCAAGCAACAGCTTGGGATAAAATAAATGCAGTATATCAAACAGGAGCTGAAAATTCATTAAAAGAAGTAAATGAGTTAACTGGACTTGATATCAAATATTATTTAAAAGTTGATACACAAGCATTTAAAGCATTAGTTGATGCAATAGGTGGAGTAACATTTGATGTACCAATTGATATGAATTATGATTCAAATAGACAAAATTTACATATTAACTTGAAAGCCGGAGTTCAAAAACTAGATGGTGATAAGGCTGAGCAAGTTGTTAGATTTAGACATAATAATGATGGTTCAACATATCCATCTGAATATGGAATTGAAGATTATGGTAGAATGAAAACACAAAGAAATTTCTTAAAAGCACTTGCAAAGCAAACATTAAAAGTTGAAAACATTTTAAAAATAAATGAATTTATAGACATTGCACAAAAATATGTTGAAACAAATATAGACTTTAATATTGTTAAAGATTACATTCCTTATATAGTAGAATTTAACACTGAAAATTTAAGAACAGAACAATTACCAGGTGCATCAGAATACACAAATGGAGTTTGGATTTATGCAGCAGAAGAGCAAGAAACTGCAAAAGTAATTGACAAACTATTCTTAAACCCAGAACTACAAGATGAAGAAATAGACACAAGTAGTGTTGATACAACTGGAATTGATAAATCAAAAATTAAAATTGAAGTTTTAAACGGAAGTGGAAGTAGTGTTAAATTAGAAAAAATAGAAAACAGATTAAAAAAAGCTGGATATACTAATATACAAAGTTCAGAAACTTCAAGCATTGATAATAGCATAATAATAAAAAGAGGAAATGTTGAAAACGCTGCAATAGATGAAATGAAATTATTAGTACAAACTCAAAGAAGTTCATCTGCAGAAGAAACAGATGTTGATGTTACGATTATTTTAGGAAAAGATGAATAAAAAAATATGGGGCACTAATTAAAATTAGTGCCCTATTATCTTTAATAATTACTAAACTGCGTAAATTTATAATTTCCACCTTTAGTTTTTTTCTTATATGTTTTTTTAGATTTATTTTTAGGTTTTTTCAAAAGTAAAAATAGCAAATATAAAACAACAAAAATTAATAAAATTCTAAATAAAAGTGGTAAAAAATCAGATGACAGTACTTGAGTTTCGGCAATTAAATCAGATGAATATGTTTGACCATCATAATTATAAGTTATTTTACCAATTGCGCTATTAGCAGAAATTGGTGCCATTAAATTTTCATCCAAAGTAATTTCAGGTTCTAAGCTAGATAAATCTGCACTATTCTCAGAAAAAATTTCTATTTTATCTTTTATAAGAACATTTAAATTTTGTGTCTCTTCAGTAGCTCCACGAACTGTAATTTGCTTTAAAACAGCATTTTTTTCATTTAATGTTTTTAATGAATAATTATTAAAAGCATAATCAAATAAAGTTTTACAATCTAAATATCTTTGGCTTAAACCAGTATTTGTAGATTCACCACCAAGTACAACCAAAATAACTTCAAAATCATTTTTTTTAGCACTTGCAATAATGCAATTTCCTGCTTCACCAGTATAACCAGTTTTAACACCAGTAGTTCCTTCATAATAATATCTGCTATATGTACTTAATAAATCATTTGAATTATTAAAGATTCTATCGGTTTTACTATATTTATTTGTTGCAGGTAATGTAAACTGGGTAGTTGACACTATTTTTCTAATAATGCTATTTTGCATAGCAAATTTTCCCATTAAAGCTAAATCATAAGATGTTGATGTATGGTCTTTACTATGGATACCATTTGGATTAACAAAATGAGTATTTTTACAACCAAGCTCTTCAGCTCTTTTATTCATTAATTTAGCAAATTCCTCAACACTACCAGAAATATGTTCTGCTAATACTATTGCTGCATCATTTGCAGAAGGAATCATAAGAGCATACAAAAGTTGTTCAATTGTAAGTTCCTCGCCTTCTTTTAAACTAGCATGAGTGTAATCATAAGGAATTGAATAAACAGCATTGTGACTGACTGTTGCAACATCATCAAGATTGCAATTTTCAACAGTTAAAATGGCAGTCATAATTTTAGTAGTACTTGCAGGAAACCTTACATCATTAGAGTTTTTCTCATATAAAATTTTTCCAGTATTAGCTTCAATCAAAATACATGAAGGACAATATGTTTTTAAATTATCACTATCAGCATAAGAAGGAGATATAAATATGATAAATTGCATTAAAAATATAAAAATAAAAAATATTATTTTAAGTTTCTTCATGAAATTTCTCCTATAAGTTTATTATATTAAGTTACAAATATAAATATATATTAAAATTGCCAAAATTTCAAGTTTTTTGGAAAGGAATAAATATGGAATTAAGTTTTAAGCAAAAATTAATTATTGGAATCGTGGGGACATTAGTAATATTGGGAGTTGGAATATACATATACACTACAAATGGGGGAAAAGAAGAATATAATTTTAATGATTTTTACACAAATGTGGAAGCAGATGAACCAAAAGAAAGCACAATAATTGTGCACATTACAGGAAAAGTAAAAAATGCAGGAATAATAGAATTACCAGAAGAATCAAGAATTTCAGATGCAATAAAAAAAGCAGGAGGAGTTACACAAGAAGCAGATTTAGACCAAGTAAATTTGGCATTTGTGTTATCAGATGGAAAAAAAATATATATACCTAGCAAAAAAGAGAAAGAAGCAAACGAAGGAAAGGTGTATATAACCACAGAAAGTGGAAATAATGTGATTATAAAAGATAAAGTAGAAGGAGGTAAAAAACAAAAAGTGAATATAAATGAAGCAAAGCAAGAAGACTTTGAACAATTGCCAGGAATAGGCCCATCAATAGCGAAGAAGATAGTAGAATACAGAGAGCAAAATGGCAAATTTACATCAATAGATGAATTACAAGAAGTAAAAGGAATAGGAGAAGCAAAACTCGAAAATATAAAGGAATATATAACTGTAAAATAACATAGAATTATAGCATGAGCAAAGCAAGAGCTGAGCTCGTGCTAGGTATAATTAATATAAATGTACATTAAAATAAATGGCTAATATTAAATAAAAAATCTGTGAAATCAAGGATTTTTCTAAATATATATTGACAATACTAAGAAAAAGAAGTATACTAATAAAGGTTAAGAAATTAAATACATCGCGGGGTGGAGCAGTTGGCAGCTCGTCGGGCTCATAACCCGAAGGTCGTAAGTTCGAGTCTTACCCCCGCAACCAAAAATTTAACTAGAGTCGCAAGAGATTGCAGACTCTTATATTTTTGTCTCTGACGTAATTTTGACGTAAATGGGGACAATTTGGGGACAGTCCCACTTTTACGATACTTACAAATACCTGAAATATCAACGATAAACCTAAAATTACTTTGGGTAACAAAAAGCAATTTTGAGAAATTTTGAAAAGAGTTTTTATTTTACTAAGATTTCTTCTAATATATTTCCTGCTTCTTTATTATGCGATTGTACAGGATGAACATAAAAGTTTAAAGTAGTAGTAATTTGTGCATGTCCTAGTCTTGAAGCTACAACTGCAACATCTATATTTTGAGATATCATAAGTGTAGCATTTGTGTGTCTGAGACCATGAAATGTAATTGGTGGCAAATTTTTTCTTTCAATAAATTTACGAAACCAATCTGTTATTGTATCAGGATGCATAGGCTTTCCATTCCATTGAATAAAAAGTCGATTAGAATCTATCCATAAGTCACCGCATTGGCTCTTTTGCTGGTTATACCATGTTTTATATTTCTTTAAAATGTCTATAACTACTTGAGGTATTCCAACACTTCTAACAGAACTTTCAGTTTTTGGACTTTTTATGAAAATGCCTTTGTCGGGAAGATATTGACTAGACTTGTCTATATTTACGAATCCTTCTTTAAAATCGATGTCAGACCATTCTAGTGCCAATACTTCGCCTCTACGCATACCAGTAAATAGCGTTAATGTTATAATGGTTTGAAATTTTAAATCTTCACCTTCTAAAGCTTCTAAAAGTCGTTTGCAATCCTTATCATCATAGTAATGAATTTTAGGTCTAGTATGTTTCGGTGGTTTTACTCTAGCAACTGGATTGTAAGGTAGAATTTGCCAATATACAGCATTTTGAAGCATTGCACGAAGTAATCGGTGGTGTTCTAAAATTGTTTTAGAAGATAAAGCTTTTAAAGTAGTTTGACCATTATTATTTTTACATCTTTTAATTTGGTGATCTTTAGATAAATAATCATAAAAACTCATTATATGAGCAGGTTTTATTAGGTCTAATTTAAAATGTCCGAAATATGGAAGAATTCTAGAATCTAACATTCCTTTATATCTTTCATATGTTTTTGGTGCAAGTTCTTTTAAACCATAATTTTTAGCCCACATTTCACTAAACTGTGCAAAAGTCATACCAGAAGATTGTAAAATAACGCCATTTTCAATTTCGTATACAAATTTTACAAGTTCTTTGTCAGCTTCTCTTTTATTATTAGCGTGAATAGATTTTGTGTATTTAATCCTATTACCATAGTTGTCATATCCATGTGATACAATTAGTCTCCAACTGTTTTTTCCTCTCTTTTCAAGATGTCCTGCCATTACTTTTTTCACCTCCTTTCAGTATACCTATGACAGGAGAGGAATATCTATATAATTATTTTTTTCTAAATTTAGTACTATTTATCCAGTTTTGAAATTCTTCTGCAGTAATTTCATTATTGATATATTTTTTTCTCATTTCTGGACCTATTTTTTTGAAGTATTCATACATCTCGTGATTATCTCTTTCAGATGCTTGTTTTGATAAAGTTTGATATCTACTTCTATAAGATTTTAGTAAAGGAGATTTTGCCAAACTTTCCTTATATGTTAACTCTCTTCCAATTTCTTTGCAAGTTTTATTATCCTTAAAAATTTCGTCACAGTATTTTGTATCATGCATTGTTTTGGGAATGAAGTATTTATTGCAATTAGCACATTTTTTTATTTTTATATCATTATCTAAATACAATAATTGTTTAAAAGAAATGAATAATATATTAAGATAATTATCACTCATAAAAGAATATGGAATGTTTTTACTTAGAGAGAGTTCTTTATGGTGAAAATAAAAATCATCCATTGTAAAATCTAATTTTAAATCATCAATTCTATAGCTTAAAGATGTTAAATCAAAATTAGGAGAATCATTACTAAAAAGATCAGGAAATTCCGATTTAAAATCATCATCTATACCAGACAAATCATTAATTCTATCTGTTAAAAGGTTGACAAAGCAACCTTGGTAGTAAATAAAGTCATCTACGTATTGGCTATACATTTTTAGGAGTAGTTCAGATAAAGTAGGTTCAGTTAACAATAAAACATCCTTTTTGAAATATTTACTTATATTTAATTTACAATCTTTAAATAGTTTAAATAATAAATCTTTAAAACAATACTTTGTTACAAATCTAAAAAAGTCTTCATCATTTTCTGCATCAAGATCTAAATTTAAAAATTCTAAAAGCAAATTTCCAATAGGTTTTATTTCACAATGATTTATTGAGTTATAAATAAAACCTTTTTTCTTTTCTATAGAATAGTAATTTAAACATTCTAATTTATTATTAATATCAAAAGCAATATTATATATTGACATTTATAACCCTCCAAACATCTACAAATAAAAATAATTTTAAAAAAATTTTAATTGTAAGGTTGCATATACTAAAAAAATGTTATACAAGTAAAATATACAATTAGAAACAACAATAATAATTGTATGGCTAAATGATAACATAATTAATTATACATGTCAACTATAATTGCATAAAAACTTAAGAAGGGGGGGATTTAATGGCAATTCAAAGGACAACTTTAACAGCAAAAGAAGCATCTGAATATTTAGGAATATCTTATTGGTTAATAACACAGTTAGTTAAGAAAAATAAAATTCCATATTCAAGAATAGGAAGTAGAATTCTATTCAGAAAAGATGCTCTTGACTTTTACTTAACAAAGCAAGAAGAAAAAGCTATGGGATAGCTTATAAGAGAAAGGAAGGAGGACATGAATAATGTTAAGTGGGTAAAACTATGTACAGATATTTTTTCAAATAGAAAAGTAAAAATACTTTTAAAAGAAAGAGATGGGGACACTTTTTTTAGAGTATGGATACAATTACTTACTATTGCAGGTGAATGTAATAGAAGTGGAGGACTATTTTTAAATGACAACAAGCCATTTACATTAAAAGAACTTGCAAATATTATAGGAAAAACAGAAAAGAAATTTGAAAAAATATTAACAAAAATGATTGAATTAGGAATGATAACCTATGAACAAAATACTTATATTATAAAAAATTGGGGTAAATATCAAAGCATTGATAAACTTGAGAAAATGAGAATTGATAATAACGAAAGGCAAAGAAGATACAGAGAAAGAAAAAAAGAAAAGAGTAACGTTATGCAAATGTTAAATAACATTGATAATAAAGAAAAAGAAATAAGAAAAGAAGGTGAGAGAAAAGATGGAATATCAAAATTTCAAGAATTCAATTGATACAAATGATTTCATCAAATGTGAATTTTGTAAAAATAAACTATTTAGAAAACAAATAGAAGTAAAACTAAATTCAAAAGAAAATATCTTTAAAATGGATTATGAAAGGTGTAATTGCCAAGAGGCAGTAAAGTACTGGGAAGATTTTGATAAGAAAAAACAAGAATTATTAGAACAAGAAGAAAAATTAAATTATATAAAAGAATTTAATAGAAAAGTAGACAAATTATTTTCACAAAGTAAAATTGGATATGAAATGAGAAATAAAAGTTTTGATAATTTTGATGTTAATTCAAATACCACAGAAATTATAAAAGATATTAAAGAATATACAAAAGATATTATTATGGGAAATGAAAAAAGAGGATTAATTATAATTGGAAAAAATGGCGTAGGAAAAACACACATTGCATGTAGCATTGCAAATGAATTAATTCAATGTCAGATACCAGTAATATATGGAACACTCATAAATTTATTAAGTGAAATAAAACATTCTTATGATGAGGAAAGTCAATTTTCTGAAATACAATATATAAAAATGTATAGTACTGTAAATATGCTGATAATTGATGATTTAGGCAAAGAAAAACCTAGTGCATGGGCTATGGAAAAGTTATTTACAATTATAAATAATAGATATGAAAATGGATTACCAGTAATAATAACGACTAATTATGATCAAGAAACTTTATTAGAAAGATTATCAGAAAGTGGAGAAATAGAAACAGCAGAATCTATTATTTCAAGACTATATGAAATGTGTATAGGGGTAAATATAGTTGATGAAGATCATAGAATAAAAAGAAAAAAGTTAACAAATGCTGGCACAATTGTTAACTAAAATAAGTCGCATATCAAAACAACTTATATATAAATAGTACTATAAAACTTAGTAAAAGTAAAGGAAAACTAAAGAAAAATTAAAGCTGGTAAATTTTAAGTTTATCAGCTTTAAAAATAATATAGCTTAGTAATTTTTACTTGCAAGATTCCCATTTGTACTGACAAATGGATAAACATTATAAGGGGCTAACCCCTAAAACCCCTTATAATTAGAAAAAAAGAAAGGAAAAAATGAATAAAACAAAGAGGGTGAATTTTAGAATAACAGAAAAAGAATTACAAAAAATTAAAGAAAAAGCAAAGAAATCTAATATGAATTTAACTAAATATTTAACTGTGTGTGGTCTTAATAAAGATATAGTTGTTATACAAAACTTAAAAGAATTTCAAATTGAATTAAGAAGAATTGGAAACAATTTAAATCAATTAACTAGGATGTGCAATGAAGGTATAATAACATGTTTAGAATTAGAAAACATCAAAAAGCAGGTGAATGAAATATGGCAATTATTAAATTTGCTAATACAAAACCAAGTTTAAAAAAATTGATAGAATATGTTTCTAATGTAGATAAAACAGGTTATATATCAGGAAAAGACTGCATGGCAATTAGTTGTTATGAAGAGATGATTGCAACTAAAAGGTTATATAAAAAAGAAGATGGCAGGCAACAATTACACTTAATTCAATCATTCGATATTAAAGATAAAATTGATCCTAAAGTTGCTCATGATATTGGAATGGAACTGGCAAAATATTTTAGAGGACATCAAGTATTAGTAGCAACACATACAGATAAAGAACATATACACAATCATTTGGTAATTAATTCGGTTAATTTTGAAAATGGCAAAAAGATAAATTTAAGTAAAAAAGATTTAGAGAAAATAAGAGAATATTCAAACAAATTGTGTAAAGAGAAGGAATTAAGTGTTATTGAAACAAAATCAAAAGTAAAAGATTTTAAGCAAAATGAATACAGAGTAGCTTTAAAAGGTGAAAGTTGGAAATTTAAATTAATAAATTCAATTGATTATTCAATGGAACATAGCAGAAATAAATATCAATTTATAGACCAAATGAACAGATTAGGTTACGGAGTAACTTGGAGTAAAGATAGAAAATATATAACTTATATAACACCAGAAAATATGAAGTGTAGAGATATTAGATTACATGAAACAAAGTATTTGAAAGAGGAGATGGAGAAATATTATGGAAGATTTAAAGAGCAGGAATTCAATACAAATGATAGAGAATCGATATATAGCAATAAAGGACGACATTTTAGAACATATATTGGACAAGATGGAAGAGAATTTGTATTTGGTAACGTCAATGGAAAAAGACATTTGGGAGAAAATAAAGGCAATAGATATGACAAAAACGAGCGAATATATTACAGAAAAATTAGAACTAAAATTACAAAAGATGGTGCAAGAAAAACTGAATACGAAAGAGGAGAAGATACAAAAGAAAACAAAAATAATATACTTACTAGCAGGAGTAATAATAGCATTAATTATAGCTCTATTTATACATTACTTGGTAAAATAGGAAGTTTTGGTGGAAGAAAAAATACTCCAGTAATAAAAGGTTGGAGAAAGAATTTGTCAAAACAAGCAATGAAAGAATATGCTAAAAATAAAGCAAATAGTAGTATGTTTAATTGGGAAGAAGAGATGGAATAAACAATAAAAAAATCAAATGCAGAATTTTTAACAAATTTTGCATTTGATTTATGGTACTATATTACAGAAATTAATTCTGTTTTCCAATTATTTATAATGTTATCAAATTGTGATAGCCATTCATCGCAGTTTAGTGAAATAGTACTTTTACTATATAAATTATCTAAAAGTTTTTTAATATCTGTATGTTTAATTCTATAATTTTTGTTATTAAGTTCTAGGACAATACTTAAAATAGAATTATATTGAGAAATTGTAAATGGAATAATTTTTTGTTTAAAACCTTCATATTCATATTTTACACTCATCCAAAAAGTATTAACCGTATCCCTATGTAAAATTGGAGCTATAAATAAACAGTAGTTATCTTTTGTACTTTTGTTTTCAAAATCTCTAAAATGTCTCATAACTGGTTGCCCCTCATTAAACCATTGATCTCTACTTTTTAATAGGGTAACCTCACAAATCATGTTGAATGTTTCGTAATAGCATTCGATATCAGGTACATTACCTTTGGCAGTAAAAGTAGGTAGGTTATCATCTCCCAAAGTGTAATTTGGATGAATTTCTCTTGCATCATCTAAAGCCATTAGTGATAATGCAGAATATTGTTCTAGTAATAAAGGATCTTGCCCAGATGTATCTCTTTTTCTAGTTGCAAGAGTATTTAATTTATCAATGTATGAACTAAGGTTTTGCAAATTACGTTCTTCTAGAATAGATAAATCATATTTTAAAATTCTTATAATTTCTCTTAATTTAGATATTTCAGAATTAGCTTCATTGAAATTATTGAAAACATTTTGCTGTAGAGTATATGTATGTAGGGTTTGATTTTTATATTGATTTTTTATAATTTCTTGTAAGCTATTTGCCTGAGATATTAAATTATTATAAATTTGATTTAGTGTTTCTAAGTTTTCCCAAGGTAAAGCAGGTAGTGAAATATTTCCTAAATAATCGATATATTCATCAGCATTATTAAAAGTGAGAGAAGCACCAGTATAATTTTTTAGTATAGAATTTATTTCAACAATTCTTGAAGGTGATAAATCTGTATAATATCCATTTCCTCTATAATAAACTAAACCAGTTTGTCTAAAATATCTTCTTATAGAATCACCATAATCATATAAATTATTTATCCATGTTTCTATTGAAACATAATCATCAGGATTAAGTTTAAAGAAGTCTATTACTAATTGTTTAGAAAAATTATCAATAAAAGCTCTTTTGTCAGGTTTTGATAATGATTCAGTTTTAGATCTGAAATTTATTATTTTAGCAACTGTATTATCAATGTCTTTGTAATTTGTTAGTGTTGGAATGAAAAATGCAAATTCTTCAGAAGATAATCCTTTAGGTTTTTGATTATGTTCATAACAATAAATATTAACTTTATTGATGACATGTAGTGTTGCAATAAATGGTATAATATCAAAATCTGAAAAACCGCGTTCGATAGGATTATTTAATTGCCATTTTAAGAAATACTTAAACATAATATTTTCAAAGTCTATAGAATCAGTAAGCATACTCTTTCCTAAATCAAATATTTTTACAGGTGTATTTTGTTTAGCTATAGCAAGCCCCATTTTATTTAAGTTTCCAATTGCAGTCCTTCCACGCATAGCATAGATTTTTTCTTGATTATCGTTATATTCTTTGTTTTTATAATGTATTTTACTAAGCAAAAAATCTAATTCTTCATTCGTAAGATTTTCTTTTTTATTAAATAGACTTTTTAATTCTTCAGGAAGGTTTTCTGGTTTATAGTTTTTTGTTTGAATTAAACGTTTAAAAAATTTAGCTTGTACATCCTCATTGAATTCAATTCCTTCAAATTCATTAAGTACTTTAAGGAAAGGAATGTTTCTTTTAGGATTTCTTATAGTGGTACTTAGACTCCAACATTTTGGCATAATAAAAATCCCCCTTTTTATAATTTATAAACATTTTACATTTTTTTATAAAAAAAATCAAGAATTTGCAATAAACGATTGACTATTATAAATATTATTTGTATAATATGAAAAACAGATGCGTTAGATGCGCAGAAAGGAAATACATATGAAAAAATTAAGTATAAATAATCGTAGATATTTAGGAAGTAAACAAAGATTATTAGATTTTATAAATGAAACAATAGAACAAAATTGTCCAAATTTTGAATCAATACTTGATGTTTTTGGAGGGACAGGAGTAGTAGGAAATTATTTTTCTGAAAAAGGTAAAAGTGTATATATCAATGATTTGCTCTATTCAAATTATTGTATATACAATGCATTCTTAAGTAATAAAAAATTTGATGAAAAGAAGATTGAAAAGATAATAGATCAATACAATAATATAGACAAAATAAAGGATAATTATTTTTCAGATACATTTAAAGACACATATTTTAGTAAAAATGATTGTATGAAGATAGGATATATAAGGGAAGATATTGAAACAAGATATAGTAAAGGTGAGATTACAGATAAAGAAAAGTATATATTAATAGCTAGCTTATTATATTCTATGGATAGAATTGCTAATACAGTAGGTCATTATGACGCATATAGAAAGAAACAAAAGTTAAAAGATTGCTTTGAAATGTTTGGATTAAGTATTAATAAAAATATAAAACAAAGAAATGAAATTTATAATTTAGATGCAAATGAATTAGTAAAAAAAGTTAAAGCAGATATTATATATATAGATCCACCATATAATTCAAGACAATATGGAGATGCATATCATTTATTAGAAAATGTTGCACAATGGAAAAAACCAAAGGTATATGGGATTGCTAAAAAGATGGATAGAAGTAGTATAAAGAGTAATTATTGTACAAACAAAGCTTCAAATTCATTTAAAAACTTAATTGAAGATTGTAATTGCAAATATATATTGGTTTCTTATAATAATATGGGACAAAAAGGGAATGTAAGATCTCAAGCTAAAATTTCAGATACAGAAATCTTAGAAATATTAAATAATAAGGGAAAAGTTAAGGTGTTCGAAAAAGATTTTAACTTTTTTACTACAGGAAAAACTAATATAGATAATCATAAAGAAAGATTATTTTTATGTGAAGTATGCGAGCAAGAAAATGAAGAAATTTCGTATGAAATGCATAATAACAATGAATTCGCAAAATCACCATTAAATTATGTTGGTGGAAAATATAAATTGTTGGGACAATTAACCAAAAGGTTTCCTAACAACATAAATACTTTTGTAGACTTTTTTTGCGGAGGAGGAAATGTAGGAGTTAATGTTAAAGCAAATAAAGTAATAGCAGTAGACAAAGAAGAGTGTTTGATAAAGGTTTTAAATTTATTTAAAAGATATTCGTATACTCAGATTATAGAAAAAATAGATTCAATAATAGAAAAATATAAACTAAGTAATACATTCATCAATGGATATAAATATTATAATTGCGATAGTTCTGCAGGATTAGGGATTTATAATAAGCAAAGATACTTAAAGCTAAGAGAAGATTATAATAGGCTAAAAGAAGAATCTGATGATAAGACATTTAAATTTTTGACATTAATAATTTATGGATTCAATCACCAAATTAGATTTAATAGTTCTGGAGAATTTAATACGCCTGTTGGAAAAAGGGATTTTAATAGTTCTATTAGAAGAAATTTATTATCTTTTTGTGAAGCATTAAGAAATAAAAATGTCGAATTTGTTAGTGAGGATTTTAAGAAAATAAAGATTGATAATTTAACACCAGAAGATTTTTGTTATTTTGATCCACCTTATTTTCTAGGAGATGCGAGTTACAATGAAAATAATAATTGGACAGAAAAAGATGAAAAGGAATTATTAAGTTATATAAATAAGTTGAATGATAATAATATAAAATTTGCGCTTTCAAATGTGACACAACATAGAGGAGAGAAAAACCAATTACTAATTGATTGGGCAATTGAAAACAAATACAATATAAATTATTTAGATTATAATTATAACAACTCAAATTATCATTCAAAAAGCAAGTTAAATATAACAGAAGAAGTATTGATTACAAATTATAGTATATAAAATAATTAAATAGATTAAAGGAAAGCAAAATAATAGTGTAGTTATAGATTATTTTGCTTTTTTGATATTAAGCAACAATGTTCGACAAAATATACAAAAAATATATGATAAAATTTCATAAAAGGAGGAGATTATGGAAGAAAATAAATTAGCGGAATTTTATAAATGCGCACTACAAGTTAATTGCTATGATTACATAAAAAACAGGGGGCAAAATCACTCGTATTCTGAAGAAGAATACAATAATGATATTTTAAAATATTGCAAAGAAGAAAATATAAAAGTTATTGGTCTAGCTGATCATGCTACTATATCACAACAAGCTAAATTGAAAAGTTTATTAGAGAAAAATGATATAATAGTTTTTAATGGATTTGAAGTTGCGAGCTCTGAAAAAATTCATATAGTATGCTTGTTTCCAGAAAATTCAAAAGAAGAAGAGATTATAAAATGTATGGGAGCTATGGAAATAAAAGAAAAATCATCAGTAAGTTCAAAAACGCTATTAGAAATAATTAATATTGTAGAAGATAAATTTGGTGGAATATGCTATCTTGCACATATAACTGATGAAAATGGTATATTAGATAAAGGGCAAATGAATCATATATGGAAAGATGAGAAAGTAAAAATATGTCAAATTAATTCAACTATAGATCAAATAGATAGTAGATATAAAAATATAATTAATAATACAGAACCACAATATAAAAGAGAGAAGGAAATGGCATTTATTAATGCCAAAGACATATGTAGACCAGAAGATTTAAAAATTAAAGAAAGCTGTTGCTATATAAAAATGTCAAGACCGTGTTTTAATAGTTTTAAAATGGCTTTTTGTGATCCTGTTTCTAGAGTTAAATTAAGTAGTGATATCAATCAAAACTTTTATACATATATTGAATCAATTAAAATATATGGAGGATATTTAGATGGAATGAATATTACTATTTCAAAACATTTAAATACGATTATTGGAGGCAGAGGTACAGGTAAATCAACTTTACTTGAAATTATAAGATATGCTCTTGAAATAGAAACTAAAAGTATAGAGGCTAAAAAAGATATAGAGGCACTTATGAAAAGTAATTTTGGAAATGATTCAAGAGTAGAAATGATTATTTCAACTAACAAATATCAAGGGAAAAAATATAAAATAATCAAAAGATATGCAAAACCGATAGTAATAGAAGATATGGAAACAAATAAAGTATCTAACTTATTAATTGAAAATATAATTCCTAAAATTGAAATATATGGACAAAATGAAATACTAGAATTAATAAAAAACGATGATGCAAAACTTCAAATTTTAAATAGATTTTTTCCTGAAGATGATAAATATGAGGAATATAGGATTGAAATTGTAAAAAAACTTAATGAAAATGCTCTTTTATTAAATGATTTATATGATAAAAAAGATACGAATGAAAGTGATATTAATAAATTACCTAGATTAATTGAACAAGAAACATTTTATAACGAGCTTGGAATCAAAGAAAAGGCAAGTGTACTAGCTAATAATAAAAAAGAAGAAACCAGAATAAATGAATTAATAAAAAATATAAATGATTATACTGTAAACCTAACAAATATCACATCAAATATAGATGAGAAATTTATTGAAGAAATCACAAATCAAGATAAAATAAGACAAATAGAACAGCTATTAAAGACATTTAATGAAAACATAAATAATGAAATAAAAAATATTGAAAAAAATAAAGAACAATTAAAAGAAAAAATACAGAAAATAAAAGAAAATTTATTAGAAAAACATATTAGAGATAGTGAAAAGATAAATAAAGAGATTAGTACAATCCCGAATATGCAGGGAAAAACAGCTCAAGAATTATTAGATGAATATTTAGAAATAATAAAAAATATTGAAATAATAAAACCAAAGGAAAAGGATAATCAAGAATGTATTAAATTAATAAAAAGTTTAGAAGAAGATAGAAATAATTTATTAGAGGAATTAGCAAAAAATAAAGATAAACATGATGATGATATGAGAAAAATTATTAAAAAAATAAATAATAAACAATTAAATAATAAAGTTAGAATACAAGTTTTAAAAGGAAAAAATAGAAGTGAATTGATAAAATATTTGGCGAGAAAAGATGGATTAGCTGAAAAAGGATTAGAATGGATTAATGAGGCCAATGATTTTTCAATAGAAACTTTTACAAAAGATATTCAAGAAGGAAAAGAAAAACTTTTAAAAGAATATAAACAATATGGATTAACAGATGGTAAAGCAGAGATAATATCACAAATATCTAGAAAAGAAATATTTGAAATGCAAAGTATTGAATTGAAAGATATAATAGATATTCAATTATTTATAGAAGGAAAAAATGAATATAAATCATTAAACAAATTATCTAAAGGACAACAATGTACAGCTATTTTATATATATTATTACTAGAAAACGTTGATCCACTAATAATAGATCAACCAGAAGATAATTTAGATAATTCATTTATAAGTTCAGATTTTATAGATGTATTAAGAAAAAATAAAATGAAAAGACAATTTATTTTTGCAACTCATAATGCTAATATACCAGTATTTGGTGATTCTGAATGTATAATAGTTATGGAAGAAGAAAAAGGACATGGTATAAGTAAAAAAGAAAATATAGGATCAATTGATGATGAAAATGTGCGTGAGTGTGTAATAAACATATTGGAAGGAGGAAAAGGAGCATTTGAAATGAGAAAAGCAAAATATGGAATATAAAAAATTGTGAAAACCGATCACATTATTTAGAAAGGAGATACAATGATTTATATTATTGGCAATACACATGCTGATTTTTCAAGATTTGAGTTGGAAAAATTTCCAATTCAAACAGATATGACAAAAGATGACTATGTTATTATATGCGGTGATTTCGGAGAAATATGGGATTATATAACAGGAAGTATGTATGAAAAATATTGGCTAGACTGGTTAAATAATAAAAAAATTACAACTTTATTTGTAGATGGAAATCACGAAAACTTCACAAGATTATATAATTATCCAGTAGAAGAATGGCCTGGAGGTATAAAAGTTACTCCAGATTCAGTAGAAACTGTAAAAAATAATAATGGTATTGTAAAGATAGAATTAATTCATAAAGGAGAAAATGGAATTATTAAAGCATTACCATTAGAACTTGAATCAAATGGAACAAGAAAAATGTTTCATCTATTTGACTTCTTCATGGATGCATTGAAATTAGGTATGGTTTTATTTGTTGATGAATTAGATGCAAAACTACATCCATTATTAACAAGATATATTATAAACTTATTCCATAATCCAGAAACTAATATTGGAAATGGACAGTTAATATATTCAACTCATGATACTGTTAATTTAAATAAGGATACCTTTAGAAGAGACGAAATATGGTTTGCTGAAAAAAATAAAGATGGAATTTCTACAATTTATTCATTATCTGATTATAAAATAAATGACACAAAGGTAAGAAATGATGCAACTTACAATAAAGATTACTTGTCTGGAAGATATGGTGCTATTCCAGTATTAGAAGATTTTGATATAGTATAATGAAGAGTAAAGAATCAAAAACGAACAGAAAAAAATCGGATTTTTTGCAAGTTGCACCAGCAAATTATTTGATTGTATGTGAAGGAAAACAAACAGAATCAAACTATTTTAACGGATTAAAGAAAGCAATAAATAAAAAATATGGAAATAAAGTTGAAGTCTTAATTCCTAGTATTGATGTAAAAGGTACAGGTATGAATACTACATCTTTAGTAAAATATACTCAAAAGATAATAAATTATTATATGTACAGGTTTGGGTTGTATTCGACAAAGATGATTACAATGATGAACAATGCGATTCAGTAATAAAAAATTGCGAATATATGGAAGAATTAAATAAAGATGGACAAGCATATCAAAGAAATCCAATGACAAAAGTTTATAAAGTTGTCGAGGGATTAAAAGAATATTTAGAATAAGATTACAGAAGAAAAGCAAAGTATGATAGTAATTAATAGTTACAGTATTATTTTGATTTTTTGATACATTTATACAACTTCGTAGATTATGAATAATAATTGTAGTAAAAATAAATATTTAATAGAAAAAGTGTTGTAATAATATAGTTATAGGAGATATTATATGAATTCAAAATCAGATGTTGGAGCTAGAGCTGCATGGAAAGGCTTTTCTTCTCAAACAGTATATATAGCATATAGATTAATGATATTAGAAGATAAGTTTGATATATATCCTGAAAATGTAGAGGATTTAATGATAAAAAATGATAATAAAGTTGAAGAGTTAATACAAGTCAAAAATATAGGCACAGATTTAACTTTGTCCCATTTAAAACCTAAAGATAAGGATTCTTTTTTTAGGCGTGTATTAGATTATAAATCAGAAAATTTAAAAATTAAAGTTATTTCTTTTGGAAATATTGGTTTTGAATTGGAACAAGTTAATAAAAGAAACGAAGAAGGTATAAAAAGTTTTAAAAAGAAAATGTTAAGCTATGGCTATGTAGATGAAGAAATTAATTGGATAGTTGAACATATAGAAATAAAAAAAGAGAATGAAGTATCCCTTAAAGAAGAAATATTCGAAAAATTAAATAAGGATTTTAAAACCTCTATAGCTGATAATATAATTTTTGACTGTTTAATTAATTATATTAGTAATTTATCTAGAAAAGTAGGAATGACAAATAATAAAATATGGAATAATAAAGTAAATGAAATAATAAAAGATATTGTGAGTATTAAAGGAATGCATGAACAATATGGAAAAACCATATTAAATCTATCGGATTATAGAACAGATAAGTCCGTTGAAGTTTTAGCAGAAGAGTACAGAAATGGTATTGATGCAAAACCTGACCATATTAGAAATAACTTAGATATATACAGAGATAAATGGATTAAAAATATAAAACGATCTTACAAAGAGAATAATATTGTATTAATTAGAGGAATTTCGGGACAAGGAAAATCTTCTTTAGCATATAGATTTTTAATGGATAATTTTAACGAAGAATTTGTTTTTGTGGTAGAGCATATAAGAGAGTCTAAACAGGCTGAAGACATTCTTGTGGCTATTAATGGTTTAGCACATTCTAAAGCCCAAGAAACAATAATATATTTAGACATTACTCCCTATGATACAAGTTGGAAATGGATATTAGAACAAATACAAAAAAGAAATTTAAATGTAAAAGTGCTAATTACTATTAGAGAAGAAGACTATAAAAGAAATAATATAAATAGTGTATTATATGAACTGAAGGAAATTGAAATAACATTAGAAAAAGATGAGGCTAAAGAATTATATAATAGATATGGTTCAGATTATTTTCTAAACTTTGAAGAAGCATGGCATAGTTTTGGTGAAAAAGGACCATTTATGGAATTTATGTATTTGTTAACTGAAAAACAAAAATTGAAAGATAAACTTACAAGCCAAATTGATAATATTATAGAAAATGAAAGTGATGCAGATAACTGGTTAAAATTATTGTTGATAGTATCGTTTGCAGGTAAAGATAATTATAAAATAGATTTTGAAATACTGACTAAAAAAATTAATTCAAATAATTTTAGTAAAATACTTAAAAATTTGCAAAAAGAGTATTTGATTAAATTAGAAGAAGATTCAAAATATATAATTTCAACACATGCATTAAGAGCTAAGATACTTTCAGATATAATAATGAATAAGATATATGTAAATAAAATTGAGTTAATAATTGATGTTTTAAGTTGTACAACTGAATATTATCCTACATTGATAGTTGAATTTTTGTATGAAAATTTGGACAAAGCAGACGAGTTTTTGAAAAAAGCAACGTCTATACAATATAAAACGTGGGATTCTTACGCAACTTTGATAAGGGGTATTCTATGGCTAGATACATACAAATTATATATAGAAAAAAAAGAGCAGTTTGACTATGAAAATCAAATTTGTAATGATAGCTTTTCTATACTATTCATGGGAGATATAACTGGATACTTAAATTATAATAGAGAAGAAACTTTAAAGTCACTTGAATCAATTAATTATAATCTAGTTAAAATAATTAAAGAGAAAATAGAGTTAAATCAATTTAAAATTAAATATTATTATACAGATTTGCTATTAAGAAATATTAAGAAGCATTTAGAAAATAAACATATTTCAAAAGAAGATGATTATTCTAAGGTTGGATATGTATTGTTTTGGATGGCTAATAGAAATATATATTTAACGAACATTAAAGTGGATAGTATAGATTTCTTAAAACTAGAGCAAGTTTTAGATTTGATGATTGGTTTAAAGATTCAAAAATTGGACAAGCTATATTTCATGTTGTTGAAACAAATAAAGGAATATGTAATCAAGAAATACAATATAGTAAGTTTGGAAGAAAATGATGAAATATTTGTAAAGTTTTTAAATAAACTTAACAATGAGAATGAAAAAAGTTTTTTTGGAAGAGTTATGGAAGTAATATATTGTACAAGAAGACTATATTATGATAAGTCAAAATATAATGTCAAAATGATAGGTACAGATTTGCTTGAATGGTTTAAAATTCCTGATACAGAAAAACATATAAACTGTGATAGATTAAACTTAGATTGGATAACAGATATTAACAGGCAAGTAATAGATATAGATGATTATAATAAACGTATGGACTCATGGGAATCTTACAGAAAATGTATAGATGATATAAATGAATTAGTTTTAGAATTTGTAAAAAAATATTGTAAAGCATTAGATTATTATTATAAAAACAATAATACTAAAAAATTAATTGATATAAGCTTACAAAATTTAAAAAATGACATTATGTTAAAAAGCAAAAATATGAATAAGAGTCCCAAATGTACTACTAATAAATATGGACTAGATAATATGTTATATTCTTTTAGAAATGATGAAAACATAGAATTTAAAAGTACAAATAATATAATAGATTTTGAAAATAAAAATAGAAAAGAATTTGGCATTTGCATAAAATTTGAAAAATTCATAAGTAGTTTTACTAACTTTACCAATCAAAGAGATCAGGCTTTTATATCTAAAGTAAAAAGGGAAGAGAATAATATTGTTAATATATCACTATTCAATATAAGTGAATGTTTAAATAATTATACCGATTTTTATATTGAATATAAGAAAATATTCGGAGACTGTATAATAAATGAACAACTATATGAAGAATTAAAAATTTTAGAATTATTTTGGGAAATATTTTGCAATCAGCCACTAATTAAAAATAAAAGTAAATTATATGATGTAAAGTTGATTAAAAAGAAAAAAGAAGAGAATTTTAAAGAGTATATTTCTGAAAATCTAAATAAATACATAACAAGGATTAATAATAAAGAATATTATGATATTGATATTTTTAATTTAGAAAGCTTTTATGAAAATTTATATAATCCTTATCAAAATATTCAAATAACTTCATATGAAGCATTTCTATTACAAGAATATCAAAAAATGCATGAAAATAAAATTGAAATAATATATTCTTTAGGAGATAAAAAAACACAGTTAGGTACAACAATAGAATTAAAAAATATTGTATATAGTAAAAATGTTGATGAGTTTATGAAAAAACAAATTTCACAAAAATATGAAAATAATATTTTGGGAGAAGAATTAATAGATATAAAAGACATTACATATAATTCGTTATTGGCAATTGGTAAAATTGAATGCTTAAAAACTTATTATCGATATATAATATCCGTTAATAATGAAATTCATTGTATTGATACAAAAGAGTGTCAAGATGTTTATGAGGCATGGTGTGAAGAAACAAAAAGACTTATAAAAGAAGAATTAACAGAATTAATTAATTCATGTAAGATTATATTTGGAGAAATAAACAAAAATAAGAAATACATTAATATTACTGAAAAGTATATAGAATGTTTAGTTAACTATACTGAAATATTAGATAGTGTTGTTAGAGAAAAAAATATTGATAATTTGTTAGATTTAGAACAATTGAATGAATTATTAGTGAATTTAATAAATACTTTGGGATAAAAAGATTTATTAATCCCTAAATAAAAATATTTTAGAAATGTAAGAAGCAGCGAAATACTAAATTTGAAACAGAATTTATTTATGGAGACTGATATTAAAGAAAAAGTATTGTATGGATATAAAAGAGGAGAATATAAAGATGCAATTAATTATAAGAAATAATGGAAAAGAAATAGAATTAGATGGCGTAATAAGAGGAATAAAAAGTAAATTTTATGTAGAGATTAGAGTACCTGATGGAATAAAACTTGAACCAATAATTTCTAATATAAAAGGAGAGTATAACCTCAAAGGAAAAGTTACATTGATAAATAATAGGAACTCATCTGTTAGGAGGAGTGAAAGTAATCCAAATGAAAGTATTTATGTTTATGAAGTTGGATATTTTGTTTCGGGTTATATAGATGAGAAGGATATTTTAATATCCTATATGTCAGTCTATTTCAAAGAATTAGATAGTTTTTTTGTTGAAGATGAATATAAAATTGATGTCGGAAAGATGGAAACAGAGTTAACAATAACACAAAAATATAATAGTGAGGTACTACTAGAAGATGAAAATATAATTATAAAGTATAATAGAATGGCAGGAATAGATCATGACTTAGCTGGACATATATTATTTTTGAATCCTGCTAAATTAAATATCTCATTCAAGAGTGAAATACATTTATCGCAGGTATTCGAAGAAATGAGTAAAATAGAGAAAGTACTAGGTTTTGTTTTTAATACAAAAATGAATTTAATAGAGACTTTATTATTTACAAATACTAATGAATACCATGAACTTATCGTACAATTTCAAAAAGATTATAATGATGTAAAGTCAGAAGATTTCTTTATTGTTGATTTGAATTCAAAACAATTACTAAAAGACATTTTAAAAAGATATTACAGTGATAAACGTATTGCTAGTAGCATTAATATGTTTTATGAATATATATACAATGAATTAGATGATATATTTGAATTTACATCTTTAGTAAATACATTAGAATTAATCATTTCCGATCAAAAATATGAAGGAGAGGCAGAACAATATGCAATAGAAACTAATGAAAAACTAAAATTAAATAATGAGAAGATGAATGAAATATTGGCATTATTATCTGGAGAACAAAAAGGATTTATAAAACAATTTTACAAATTTAATAATGTTGAATTAAGAGATAAACTGAAATATATTTTCTTTAAGCTATTTAAGTTAGAAAAAAATGAAAATAGTGAAAAATATATATCTGCAATAATTAATACAAGAAATTATTTTGTACATGGAGGAAATAAAAAAAATAACCTAAATCCAGTTGATATGGTAGGAACAAAGTATTTATTAAAAATGATACTATATATATTGATTGTAGATATATGTACAAACGAAAGTAATTCACATATTGATTCATATAGATTATCAATTCCAACTGTATATAATACTGCAGTTAAATATTTTAATAAATAGAAAGGAATATTATATGAAATATTATAAAGAATATTTTCAAAAGATAATTAATAAAATGGGGGAAGACTTTATTTGGACAATAGATATTGGACAAGAAAAATTAGATAGATTGATTGAAAATGAAATTAAAAAAAGTCACCCATTATATAACAAAAAAATAATACCCATAGCAATTTGTAAAAATAAGCTAGATATATTAGGCTTTTTTGAAGAAAATAATAGAAACATAATAGTAGCTATTCATTTTATGGGATATATTTCTTCTAATGATAATGATCCATCTTTTGATACATATAATAGCATTGAGAGTGCTTGTAATGAGATTATAATGGTATATGTAAATCTTTATAAGAATAGTAGATATAAATTAATGATTGAAGGTGAAGAAACTAAGAAAATAAAGACCTATAATACACTTAAAGGGTTATATTCAACTCTTCCTATGATGTATGATACATTGTGGAAAATAAATGAATTTAGAGGTGAATTAGCAAATAATACAGAACAAGATTTATTGAAAATTCAAGACTTATTTCAGTTTTTTTTATATGAATTTCCTTATAAAATTAGGAGCATATTTATATTATCAGAAATTGGTAATTACTCAGATTCCTGTATTCTTTTAAGAAGTTTAATAGAAACATTTTTTTATTTTAAATATTATATTGTGAAAAATAATGGAAGCAAGTTGAGCAGTTATGTGATGCAAGATAAGAAAAACACTACAAGAATAAAAGATATTATGGAATTTATAGCACCTAATTATTATGAAACACAATATGCTGAATTATGCAAATTCACTCATGGAAATCCATTACTATTAGGAATATTCAGAGGAAATGTAGATAAATCTCAACCCTTAAAGTATAGTATATTTAATATTAATATTGATTGGTATAGCTATATATTAAATTCAACAATGCCATTAATTGTTGGTATGTTTAATATGTTTGATAAAGTTTATAAAAATAATACTATAAAAACATTTGAGCCATTAGAAAATGATATTAAAAAGGTTAAAGAATTTATTATTAATGATATGAATGAACGTTATAGCTTATATCCTAAGCAAAGAAAAATGATAGACATATATAGAAAAATAATTCATTTTGAATAATGTTACAAAACAAAAATACTTTCAACACATTTATTTAATTTGTGTTAAAAGTATTTTAAAATTTATTTGTTTAAAGATCCACTAATAAGTTCTACTCCATCACAACCTCCATTTCTATAATACTTTTCATCCCAATAAAAAGTATTATCAAAAATATTCCTATCTAAAATTTCTAATTGCATTTGAACATATTTCCTATTTTTATTAGAAATTGAATTTAAAATTATTTTTGAGATTTCCTAATAGATAAAACGTTTTTATCTTCCTCAGTCAAAAATCGATGTTCAAGATAATGATTTAAAGTGCAATTATTACATCTTGAAGTGCAAAAATTGCACTTTAAATATTGATATTACATCGGATAATTGATATAATATATATGTAGGAGGTATTTCTAATGAATAAAAAAGAAGATTGGAATTTAGAATTATCGGAATATATTAAACAAGGTGAGCCAAATAGAGTAGAAAAGACTAAAACATGGGAAACTGCAATAGGTTTGCAAGATGTAGATGGATTAAAGCCTTCAAAATATTTAATAAAAACAGCTAAAGAACATATTGAAGGGAATATAGATATAGAAGAAGTAAAAACAAGAATAGATGAATATTATGAAGTTCAAGGTAGCAGAAAAAACTTTGAAAAAGAAAACGAGGAAGCAGATAAAGTTGCAGTAAGAATTACAGAAATACTAAGTGAAAAAGCATTTAATTTTTCACCAACTGAATTATTAAATATACATAAGAGATTATTTATAGATATTTTTGATGGAGCAGGAGTTTATAGAGATTATAATATTACAAAAAAAGAATGGGTTTTAAATGGAGATACAGTAACATATGCATCATTTCAAAGTATAAAAGAAACTTTAGAATATGATTTTGAACAAGAAAAAACCTTTTCGTATAGAGGATTAGGTTTAGATGAATCTATAAAACATTTATGTTCTTTTACCGCGGATATATGGCAGATACATCCATTTTGCGAAGGAAATACAAGAACAACAGCTGTATTTATTATTAAATATTTAAGAACTTTTGGATTTGATATTAAGACGCAAGTATTTGCTGATAATTCATGGTATTTTAGAAATTCATTAGTAAGAGCTAATTATACGAATTTCCAAAAGAATATATTTGAAGATACTTCGTTTTTAGAGAAATTCTTTTATAATTTACTGACAAATAGTAAATATGAATTAAAGAATAGATATACACATATAGATAATATTCGAAGTGCAGATGAAAATAATTTAAAGGGCAAAAATTACACTTTAGAAGAGCAAGCAATAATAAACATATTAAAAGTAAATCCAAGAGCAACACAAGAAGAAATAGCAATTCAAATTGGTAAATCTGTAAGAACTGTAAAAACATATATGGCAGAAATGCAAGAAAAAGGATTAATAGAAAGAAAAAATGGCAAAAAGAATGGCGAATGGATAGTGAGCGAGTAATTCGAAACGGAGTTGATAGATATAATGAGTTTAATTGGAGAAGAAAAAATTAATTCTGAAAAATACAAACTTTTAGAGGAAATAATAGAATATAATAATAAGAAAGTTAAAATTGTAAAATTAACAAGTGATAATGTATCAAGAGTAGAAGCAATGATTTCTACAGATTCAGATTACAAGCAAACCCAAATTGGTGAAGATGGAATTGTCTATAAACAAGATGGAACAATAAAATATATTGGTTCAAGTAGATTTTGGATATTACAATTAAAAGAAATAATTGATACTAATTTAAAATATTCCTCAAAAGGATTTTCTTATGAAGATATTATTAAGAATATTATTGTTGCAGTGGATAATGAAAATAGTACTCACTTAAATTCTGATAAAATGGGAAGAAATGTTGTTAGAGATAGAATTTTATCTTTATCAAGATTAGAATTAAAAAAATTATTAAAAGATGAGAAAAAAGAATATAAATTATTAAATTATATTCAAACACCACAACATAAAGGAGAAAAAAATCATTTTTCATTTGCTACTAAATTTTGTCATTATGTAAGTTTGATTATATTTGAAGGAACAGAATTTGAAGATAACTATTCGATATATGATAATGTACTAAAAAAGTCATTGTGCAAATATATTAAGAGATATTTAAATTTAGATATTAGGGAAGAGTCATTTGAAAATGATTATAAAAAATATATTGGATATATAGATAGTATTAGAAATAAAGCAGAAGAACTTTATGGTAAAAAAATAAGTAGAAATGGATTTGATCATTTACTTTGGTATTATCATAAAGGGAGATAATTAAATTATAATTTTTAGAGATAAAAAAGTGTGAAAAACGGCTTTTTAATGGTAAGAGTCGAATTCCACACTTTTAACAATTGTGCCACAAAATTATAAAAAAGTGGCACAATTGAAATTCTATATCTGTGCTTCAAATTATCGATATTGTAGCACAATTGTAAAATAGCTATTCATTAATGCATCCAACAAAAATTTGCACTCCATCACAAAACCCATTTCTATAATACTTTTCAGTCCAATAAAAAGTATAATCAAAAATATTACTATCTAAAATTTCTAATTGCTTTTGAACATATTTCCTATTTTTATTGGGAATTGAATTTAAAATTCTTTTTGAGATTTCCTCATAATAAATAAAATATTTTTTATCTTCCTCACTCATACTAGAAAGAGTTTCCTCTCTAAATTCTATCCAATCTTTCAAAATATCATCTTTAACTTCTCTTAAATTATTCATTATAAACCTCCATATATTTCCATTAAAAATTGGGGACAATTTGGGGACACAGCCTGCATAAAAACACCTATTTTTACAAAAACCATAATCTAACCAAATCGATATATCCCTACAAATTCTAACAAAAACTCAAGTTTACAAAATTTCTCAAAAGCCGAAAATCGGCGCTCATAACCCGAAGGTCGATAGTTCGAGTCTATCCCCCGCAACCAAAAGTTTTATTAGAGTCGCAAGAGATTGTAGGCTCTTTATTTTTACTCATTTTAAGTTACATAAAATGAATTTGGCACCATTTGGGCACAAATCTATATAAAAAGGTTTTTGGTAAACCTTGAATTTTCGATATTTATAAATATATTTGATTAAATTCTATTTGAAATAAAATAAAAAAGTTTCTGCTTAAATTATAAAATATTAAATTGTGAAATTAATTAAAAGTATTTAAGCAGAAACTATCATGTCTTGATTTACTTCTTTATTATTATAATTTTTCATAGAATTTTTTTCCTTTCAATTTTTTGTATAAATTTATGTGATAAGCCTCTAATTGGCTTTAAAATATTTTTTTGTATCTTCTCTATAAAGAAGATTATCAAGTTTTTCTGATGCCTCTCTGTCCATTCTCGCAAATGCATGGGCATAGATATTTAATGTTGTAGATGTTTGAGCATGTCCTAATCTATTACTAACAGTTCTAACATCTAATCCTTGTGCAATAAGCAAAGTTGCATGTGTATGGCGTAAACCATGAAATGTAATATGTGGCAAGTTTTTATCTTCTAGGAACTGCCTAAACCATTTTGTAATTGTATCTGGATGCATAGGAGAGCCATCCCATTGTACAAATAAACGATTAGTATTAATCCATTTGTCTCCTAATTTTAATCTTTTTTCTGATTGTTTTCTTTTGTATTCTTTTAATAATTTAGTAATTGAATCAGGAATACTAATAACCCTGTTTGATGTTTCTGTTTTGGGATCTTTTGTATAAATTCCAATAGAAGAGACATATTGACTAGCTTGTCTTACTGTAATTGAAGAATTTTTTAAATCTACATCTTGCCATTCTAATCCTAAAACTTCTCCACGTCTTAATCCTGTGAAAATTGTTAAAAGAATAATGACTCGAAACTTTAATTCTTCACCTTCCAATGCCTTAATTAATGCAATTGTTTGTACATCATCATAGAAATTAATACTTGGCTTTTTAGCTTTAGGTGGTCTTACCCTTGATGCAGGATTATATGGAATCATTTGCCAATATACTGCTTGTTGTAACATTGAATGTAACAATCTATGATGTTCCAGTACAGTTTTTGAAGATAACTTATGTTTAATATTTTTTCTAATATATGTTGATTCACTTAATTCTTGATATAAATACATTAATTGCATTGGTTGAATTTTGTCTAAATACATGTTGCCGAGATAGGGGAGAATCCTTGACCTTAACATACTTTTATATCTTTCATAAGTTTTAGGAGATAAATTTGAAATAGCATAATTGTTAATCCAAAAATCAGCATAATCTCTAAAACGCATCTTTTTTGCAGATAAGGCTTGTCCAGTTTCTATTTCAGATATAAATAATGCTAATTCTTTTCTAGCTTCATTTTTGTTTTTAGCTTGAACAGTCTTTTTATAGATAATTTTTTTGCCTTCTCCTGTGTAGCCACCAGAAACTCTTAATCTATATGAATTCTCTCCACGTTTTTCGATATTTCCTACCACACCTTTATCACCTCCTTTCATGTGGTAGGGAATAGCTATGAATTAAATATATTTAAATACTTCTTTTGGATACAGTATTTTGTTCTTATTTTTAAATTCATCAATATCAATCCATTTTGCAATAGTTTCACCATGATCATCTATTACCTTATATTCTTCTTGATAATTTTCATCAGATATTTCGATTGAGTAAAATAAAATCAATTCATGAGCTTTTTTTCCTTGATATGTAAAGATATTTTCTGATATTCCTAAAAAATTTTTAACTGTAATATCAACATTGATTTCTTCTAAAAACTCACGTTTTAAAGCTTCCTCACTTTTTTCTAGAAATTCAATACCTCCACCTAAACATCTGTAAAAAGTTTCATTTTTTACTTTATCAAAACCTTCTGAAACTAATAGCTTATTGTTTTTAATAGCAAGACCTAAAGCAATTGGTCTTATTTCTTTAAATTTGTCCACAAAAATTAAACCTCTCTTTCTCCTAAATCTTCTGAAAATCTTAATAAATATCCATCAGGATCTTGTACTAAAAATTCTTTATTACCTAATAATTTATTATCTTGTCTATACCAATTTTCTTCAATATCAAATGTTATTTCATAATTTGCATTTTTTAAATTGCTATATATTTGTCTTATATTATCCACCTCTAACTGAAAGTTTATTCCATTACCAAAAGGATAGGTAATAGGGGCAATATTCCATTTATCAGTAATATAAAATTCTTGTAGCATAAATTGAATTTCACCTAAACTTATAAATGCAAATTTGTTTTCTGGTCTATCATATTCAAGTTTAAATCCAGCAGTTTTATAAAATTTTAAACTATTTTCTAAATTAGTAACAGATAATTCAGGTATGTTTTTATTAAATTCTAAGTAATTTGGACTTCTAATTATTTCACTAGTATAAAATTTTTCTTGAAAATCTGTCAGTAATTTTATTTCGCTATTAGTAAAAGATTTACTTTCTGGAGCTATAATTAATTTATCATCATCATCATCAACTCTATGAATCACTGCAATACATTTTCCTTTATACTCTTTCAATGGTTTATATTCTCCTAATACATAACAATCTAACTCTTCACCATCTCCACTTATTGTATTTGGGACATATCCATAATTAACTAAATAAATATGATCTGGATAATCTGGATGACTACTTCCTATAGGTCTATCAATTTTTACTTCTACAATTTTATCTAAATATTCTAAACTATTCATAGAATTATCCTCCTATAATCTTTCTGCAATTTTAAATCCTAAATCTAATATATTTCTTTCCATAAGTTCTTTTGAGCTATCATCAATTTTTCTTCTATCCCATTCAGTTCCATCTAATGTATCATCACCATATAAGAATTGATATATTGGAATATTTCTAAATTGGCTAACAGCCATTATTGAAGCGCATTCCATTTCAACGACAATACAACCATTTTCTTTTCTTTTTTTCATGTTTCCTGCAGTTTCTCTATAAATAGCATCAGTTGTCCATGTTTTACCTTTTACATATGGAATATTTAATTCATCAAAAATTGAACAAAGTTTATTTGAAGTTTTTACTTCAATATAATCACTAGGTTCAACATAATGATAGCTAGTACCTTCATCTCTATAAGCAGCAGTAGGAATTATAAAATGTCCCTTTAAAATATCTTTATCTAAAGTACCACAAGTTCCATATATTAATATTTTTTTAGCGCCCATAGCAATTAATTCTTCAGCTGTTCCAGCAGTACCAGCACCACCTATAGTAGTTCTTGTTATTGCAAATTCTTTCCCATGAAAATTTAATTTGTAAATAGGAATAAATAAACCAGCATTAACATGACCTATAATTTTCATTCCATATTCTTCTTGTAAATAGTCGAAAAATCTTTCTTTAAAAATTAAAATAGCAACTTCTGGAAAATTTTCTATTTCATCTACCAAATTTTTAGGGCTTAGAATTTCTTTTGTTTTATTATCAAATGTATTAATTATACTCATATAAAAGCTCCTTTCAAACTTATTTTTTACATTTATGCTTACTATCAGGCAAATAAAATTTATTGCACTCAAAACAGTAATTTGGAATATTACCATTTTTTATATCCAAAAACAATTCATAATACATCAAAGAAAGTAAAGATTTATAAGAAATACTTTCTACAATTTCACCTGAATCAGTTCTTACAAAACGTTTTCTAATTCCACCAGTTCTATAAGAAATTTGCTCTAAAGTTTTTTCTAACAATCTATTATCACAAGATAAGTTATAAACCAAACGGTGCATTTCTGATAAATAATCTATATAACAAGATATAGGTTCAAAATACCCTGTTATTTTATATTCTTCTAATATTGAATTAAAACTATCTTTTCCAGGAAAATCAACTGTTTTAAAGTTTAGGTCAAATTGAAATAAAGAAGGGTTATAATAATCTGTGTCAAATATTCCTAATTCAAATGGTTTAAAGATTGGAAAAGAAACATTAAACTTTTCATTTGTAGATTCATAAACTTCTCCAAAGAAACCATATTTGCATGCGAAACTATAAATAGTTTTATAAAAAGTTTCTCTATCTGTTGCATAAGAATTAATATTTAAAAACTCTAAATATATTCTTGAATTTTTTTCTTTTTCATCCAATGGATTAAAGAATATAATTTTAGAATCTTTATTAGGACCATAAACTTCTTTACCAGTAAAAGAAGAATATTTTATGGGATTTTTTATTTTTAACCATAATGGTTTTTGATTAGGTAATATATCAATATAATCTTCTAAAGTTTTAAAACTATATTCACTAACTAAAGAATTGTTTTTTCCAGTTAAATATCCAACAGGTACATTAAAAAAGTTAGATAATTTATTTAAAACTTCAAATCCTGGTGTGGAATTATTTGATTCATAATTTGCGATTATTGATCTTTTTTCTCCAATAGCATCTGCTAATGCTTGTTGTGTAATACCTTTATTTTTTCTTAACTGCTTTAATTTTTCACTAAAATTTATATTCATCATAAACACTCCAATATATTTTTATGAGAACATTATAAAACAATAATTTTTATTTGTAAATAATTAAAACAAAAATATTTTAAAAATGTGTTGACAAAAAACAAAAATATAAATAAAATGTTTTAAAACAAAACAATAATGTTTTTGTTTTAAACAAATCAGATAGGAGGTGATTAGATATGGATAATGAAAAATTAAATTCAAATACAAAAGAAAAAAGAGTTTTAGATTCAGTAGAAGCAGCACAATATTTGGGTATTTCATATTGGTTAATTCGTAAATTAGTTAGAGAAAAGAAAATACCATATTACAAAATTGAATCTAAAACATTATTTGCAAAAGAAATTCTAGACAAATACATTCAAGATAGTCTAGAAGAACCAAGGAAAAAAGTAGAATATAGTTTTGATGATTTTTAAAATTAAAAAATATTTTACTAAAAAGGTGGTGATTACTGATGAAAGGAGGAAAGAGATATTGGTTTAAGTTGTACAATAATTTTTTTGACAACGAAAAAATCAAGCAAATCAAAAGAAAAAAAGATGGAGATAGACTTATTGTAATTTTTATAAATTGTTTAGCAATAACAGCAAATTGTGAATCTGGAGGATATTTAAAAATAAGTGAAAATAAGTTTTTTACCATAGAAACATTAGCACATCATATGGGTAGAAATCAGAAAAGTATCGAGAATGCACTAGATATTTTTCAGGAATATAGCATGATAGTACAAGATGAATATGGATATAAAATTAAAAATTGGAATAAGTATCAAAACTCACAGGAGAAATGGATAAAGGATAAAAAAGAATTCACAAAAATTGGAAAAAATGTGGATACAGAAAGAGAAAAAGAATTAAAAAAAGAAATAGAAACAGAAGGAGGTGAATTTTATGCAAAACAGAGTTATGGAAAAATCAAAGATTTTATATAGTATAGAAGAAATCTTGCAAAATGGTTATAAAATAAAAGCAAATATACCAGAAGATACCATATGTAAATATTGTAATAAAGTTTTGAAACCAAGATGGATATTAAATCCAATAAGCCAAACAATAAATGTATTTATAGAAAATGAAAAATGTGATTGTAAACAAGCAATAGAAGAAAGAAATAAGGCAAAAGAAAAACTACAAGAAGAATTGATGAAACAATATGAGAATTTTAGAAAAGAAGAATACAACAAAAAAATAAAACAATATTATGGGACAGATTTTATAACAGAACAATTTAAACAAAAAACTTTAGAGAATTTTATTACAAATGAACAAAATTTAAGAACGAAATTAGCAGCAGAAAAGTTTATATCAGATTTCAAAAACTTTAAAAATGGTATTATATTTGAAGGAAAAAGTGGAACAGGAAAAACACATATATCAATGGCGATATGTAATGAATTATTAAAAGAAAATACGCCAATAATATTTGGAACATTAACAGAATTAGTAGATAAGTATGCTAAATTTTATACAAATCATACAGAAAGTGATCTAACAAAATTATATACAAAAGTAGATTTATTAGTTATAGATAATTTAGGACTTGAACCAATGAATAATTGGTTGTTATCTAAATTATTTACAATCATAAATGAAAGAATATTAAATGAATTGCCATATATTATTACAACAAATTATGACAGAGATAAGTTAAAACAAAGATTAAGCATACCAAAAAAGTATGTGAAACAACAAATTCTATAATATCAAGATTATATAATATGTGCTACAGATTAGCTTAGAAATTTCAAAATCAGTATTACGTATTTTTTCATCTAATTGCTGAATTTGACATTTGACTTCTTCTTGATTATAATTTATTTCTTGAATTTGAAAGTATGAGTTATTTACCTCAGTAACTTTTTGCTTTAAATTACGATAATTCAACAGAGCTTGTAAACTGTCTTTTAGTCTTCTTAAGTTACTATTTTCAACTATTGCAGTTTGAATTATTCTGCCATCAGAAAGCTTAAAAAAATTATTTTTTTCATAAAGTACACCCTTTAATTTAGATATTTCACTAGACAATCTTTTAACTTCAGCTAACTCTTCTTCAAAATCCTTTTTATTGTCTTCAACTACATTAGTAGTACCATTTAATTCTTGAATTGAAGTATTTAGCACATGCTTTTTTAAAGCAAAAAACAAAGATGAATATTGTTTCTCATTTTTGTCAATTAAACACATTAAACTAGATAAATTTATTTTTATTTCTATAACCTCCTAATTTAAATAAATTATAAAACGAATGCAAATAAAAAAGGTCGCATAAAAAGCGACAAAAAAATAACGCTATAAAATAGCGTTGCAGTATGTAAATAAATAATCGTTTATGACATTTAAGTCATAAATATTGTTATTCATAAGAACACCTCCATTTTAATATTATTTACATTTGATAATGTAATCTGAGGCTCATAGCCTAATAAAAGAGATTTTTGTTCTTTGAATATTTAAATTGTATAAATAGTATAACATATTCATAGTAAAGAAATCAAGAAAACAAAATCATAAACATATATTTCCTCCGATAAGAAAATAAATACAAACCAAAAATGGAAATTGTATGAACTATACTTTATAGAAACATTGCATGAAAAAAGTGTCGAAATGAATAAAAAAATATATTGTAAAATAATGTAAAATATGATAGCATAATTTAAAGTAGAAATTTAATTTATTAAGGAGGATATATGTCTAATTTATACAGAAATCTACACAATTTTTATTCAGTCCAAAAAACATTAAGATTTGAACTTATTCCACAGGGAAAAACTAAAGAAAATATGGAAAAAGAAGGAATACTAAAAGCGGATGAACATAGAGCAGAGATTTATAGCAAGGTAAAAAAATATTGCGATGAATATCATAAGCTTTTTATAGATAAGTGCCTAAAAAATATTCGACTAAATGAATTGAATAAATATTATGAATTATACTCTGTAGTGAAAAAAGATGAAAAACAGAAAGAAGAATTTATAAAAATTCAAGAAAAAATGAGAAAGCAAATTTCTGAATCCTTTAAAAATGATAATGAATATAAGGGGTTGTTTCAAAAGGATATAATAAATATCTATTTAATAACTATGTATAAGGACGATAAAGAAAAAATTAAAGATATTAGCGAATTTAACAAATTTACAACTTACTTTTCTGGATATAATAAAAATAGAGAAAATATGTACTCAGAAGAAGAAAAGCCTACAGGTATAGCATATAGGCTTATAAACGAGAATCTTCCAACATTTATAGAAAACTTTAAAATTTATAATAAAGTAATAAAATTTATGCCGGAAATAATAAATAAAATACATACTGACCTAATGGAATATATTCAAGTCGAAGATATTGATGAGATTTTTGACATCAACTATTATAATGAGGTATTAACTCAAAAAGGAATAGAATGCTACAATATTATAATATCTGGAAAGTCGAAAAGTAATGGCGAAAAAATAAAAGGATTGAATGAATACATTAATGAGTTTAATCAAAAGCACAATGAAAAAATTCCAAAGCTACAAGAATTATATAAACAAATATTGAGTGATACAGACACTGCTTCTTTTAAATTTGATACTATTGAAAGTGATGAAGAATTGCTTAATAATATAGAAAGTTATTATACTAAACTACTTCCAGTGTTCAATAAAATAAACCAATTATTTGCTAAATTTAACAAGTATAATCTAGATTTAATATTTATAAACAATGATGGAACATTAAATACAATTTCGAATGAAATATATAAAGATTGGAGTTATATAAGGAATCGTATAGGAGAAAGATATGATATAGAATATACAGGAAAATTAAAAAAAGATACAGAGCAATATTCTAAGCAAAAACAAGAATATATGAAAAAACAAAAACAATATTCCTTAAAATTTTTGAATGATTCTCTTAGAGATAATTATTTAATAGAATACATATCAAATTATATAGAGCAATCAAAAATTATGGAAAAAATGAAAACAGATTTTACAGAAGTTCAAAAAATTGAATCAAGAGGAGACACTAAACAACTAATTAAAGATGAAAATTCAATTGTAAAAATAAAGAATTTATTAGATGATATTAAATTCTTACAAGAGTTTGTGAAAATACTAGTACTAAAAGATAGAACAATAGAAAAAGATGCTGAATTTTACTCAGAATTAATGCCTTACTATAACGAATTAAAAGACATTATTCCATTGTATAATAAGACTAGAAATTATTTAACACAAAAACCATATTCAACTGAAAAAATAAAACTAAATTTTGAATGTCCTACATTATTGAATGGATGGGATCTTAATAAAGAAGAAGCAAATCTTGGAGTAATCTTATTAAAAAATGAAAAGTATTATTTAGGAATAATAAATCCATATTGTAAAAAGATATTTAAAATTCAAGAAAAAGATTCTAATAGTGAAAATAATTATAAAAAAATGGAATATAAGCTATTGCCAGGACCAAACAAAATGTTACCAAAAGTATTTTTTTCGAAATCAAAAATTGATAAATTTATGCCTTCAGACGAACTATTAGAAAAGTATAATAAAGGATGTCATAAAAAAGGAAAAGATTTTGATATTAATTTCTGTCATGAATTGATTGATTTTTACAAAACTTCATTAAATAAACATGAAGATTGGAAAAAATTTGACTTTAAATTTAAAAGTACATCAGAATACAATGATATAAGTGAATTTTATAAAGATGTAGAAGAACAAGGCTATAAAATTGAATATTCTGAATATTCTGAGAAATATATAAATGAATTGGTAGATAGAGGAGAATTATATTTATTTCAAATATATAACAAAGATTTTTCTGAGTATTCAAAGGGTAGACCAAATTTACATACAATGTATTGGAAAGCTGTTTTTGACATAGATAACATAAAAAATCCAGTATATAAATTAAATGGAGAAGCAGAAATATTTTATAGAAAGAAGAGCTTAGAGAGGAAAATAACACATTCTGCAAATGAGCCTGTAGCAAATAAAAATGAAAATACAATAAAATCCGGAAAGCCAACGAGTTTATTTAAATATGATTTAATAAAAGATAAAAGATATACAGTAGATAAATTTCAATTTCATGTTCCAATTACAATGAACTTTAAAAGTGAAAAAATGTTTAATATAAATCAAGTTGTCAATAAATATTTAAAATACAATGATGATATTAATGTTATTGGAATAGACAGAGGGGAGAGGAATCTTCTATATGTATGTGTAATAGACAAAAATGAAAAAATAGTATATCAAAAATCTTTAAATGAAATAGTAAATGAATATAAAAGCATAAAATACTCGACAAATTACCATGCACTATTAAATAAAAAAGAAAAAGAAAGGGAAATTGCTAGAGAAGATTGGAAAAATATAGAAAACATTAAAGAACTAAAAGAAGGATATATGAGTCAGGTAATACATATTCTTGTTGAGTTAATGAGAAAATATAATGCAATTATTGTTATAGAAGATTTAAATAAAGGATTTAAAAATTCAAGAATAAAAGTTGAAAAACAAGTATATCAAAAATTTGAAAAAATGTTTATTGATAAATTAAATTATCTTGTATTTAAAGATGAACCTAAAGAATCCGAAGGAGGAGTATTAAATGCCTATCAATTAACAAATAAATTTGAAACATTTAATAAAATTGGTAAGCAAAGCGGAGTTTTATATTATATACCAGCATGGTGTACAAGTAAAATCGATCCAACTACAGGATTTATAAATAGGTTTTATATCAAATATGAAAACTTAGATAAGTCAAAAGAATTTATAAATAAAATTGATGATATTAGCTATAATTCATTAGAAAACTTATTTGAATTTGATATAGACTATAGTAAATTTACTGACAGACTAAATGAAACAAGAAATAAATGGACATTATATACCAACGGAGAAAGAATTTATACATATAGAAATGATAAAGGTGAATGGATTGACAAAAAAATACAATTAACAAATGAGTTTAAAAAATTATTTGAAAAATATAGTATAAATTTAGATAATATAAAGAATGAGATTTTAGAAAAAGCAAACATAGAATTTTTCAAGGGAAATAATGAGAACTTAGGATTTATACAATTATTTAAACTAATGGTACAAATGCGTAATAGTTTGACAGGAAAAGAAGAAGATAATTTAATTTCACCAGTAAAAAATAGTAATGGAAAATTCTTTAATACAAATGAGCAGATAGAAGGGTTACCAAAGGATGCAGATGCAAATGGTGCATATAATATTGCAAGAAAAGGACTAATGCTAATTGAGCAAATGAGAAATACAGAGGATGATAAATTAAATAAAATTAAGTATAATATCACAGAAAAAGAGTGGCTAGATTATGTACAGAATAGGGGTATGTAGTGGAAGAAACAATTATCATATCATATTTAAACGACTTTATATTTTGTCCTATTTCCATATATTTTCATAAACTATATGGAAATCTGGACAGAAATTTGTATCAAACAGAATATCAAATAAACGGAACAAATGCACATAAGGCGGTGGATAATAAAACATATTCGACAAGCAAAAACATATTACAAGGAATAGATATATATTCACAAAAATATGGGATTGAAGGCAAGATAGATATTTTTAATATAAATAAAGGGGAATTAGTAGAAAGAAAAAATAAGATAAACCAAATTTATGACGGATATGTTTTTCAAATATATGCTCAATATTATGGACTAACAGAAATGGGATACAAAGTAAAAAAATTAAGTTTATATAGTATGAGTGATAACAAAAAATATAACATAAAATTACCTACAGAAGATTTAGAAATGAAAATAAAATTTGAAAAGTTGATACAAAATATACATGAATTTGATATAGAGAATTTTCAACAGAAAAATGGCGAAAAATGTAAAACGTGTATATATGAACCTGCTTGTGATAGGAGTTTAATATGTTAACAGAACCAGATTTCATAGAAAAAAAGATAATAATAGCAATGCCACAAAAGGGAGATAAAATATCATTTAAAAATGACAATATAATAATAACAGACATAGATGGGAAAATAAAATTTCAACTAACATGTTACAAATTATTTGCTTTATTTATTATAGGTGGATTTACAATGACTACTGGAATAATTGAAAAGAGTAGAAGATTTGGGTTTTCAATAGTATTATTTACTACAACATTTAAAGTATATGCAACTATAAATTATGCAATGGAAGGAAATACACTTTTAAGGAAAAAACAATATGAAACTAAAAAATCAAATGAAATAGCAAAAGCAATAATAATCAATAAAGTAAGGAACCAGAGAGATACATTAAAAAAATTAAGAGATGTAACGGTAGCAGATGGAATAATGAATCTTGATGTTCAGATAAATAAGTTAATAACAAGTGAACTAAATAATTACGAGATTATGGGTATTGAAGGTATTTCGGCCAAAGTATATTTTAATAGAATCTTTAAAGATTTTGAATGGAATGGAAGACAGCCCAGAGTTAAGAGAGATAAAATAAATTTATTAATGGATATAGGTTATACAGTGTTATTCAATTATATTGAAGCAATTCTAAATATATATGGATTTGATATATATAAAGGAAATTTACACAAGGAATTTTATAAAAGAAAATCATTAGTATGTGACATGATTGAACCTTTTAGATCAATTGTAGATTATAAAATTAGAAAATGTATAAATCTTAGACAATTGGATAATTACAAATATACAGTAGATAGTGGACAATATCATATAGACTGGAAAGATGGAGCAAATTTTATGTTACTTATTTTAGAAGCGATAAATGAATATAAGAAAGAGATATTTGAATATATACAACAATATTATAGATGGATTATGAAAGAAAAAGAAATATGTGATTTTCCGAGGGTGGTGTTAACAAATGATACTGATAAGTTATGATATACAAAATGATAAGCTCAGAACGAAATTTGCAAAATATATAAAGAAATATGGCTATAGGTTACAATATTCTGTATTTGAAATAACAAATAGTAAAAATATATTGAAGAATATTATGTGTGAAATAACAGATATGTTTGAAAAGGAGTTTGGACAATGTGATAGTGTAATGATAATCGAAACTAGTGAAAATTGTAAAATTACAAAATGGGGCTTCCCTAAAAACGAAGAAAATGATATAATCTTAATAAATTAAGAATACAAACCGTAGTCTTAATTTAGAAATTTAATTAAAAGAGGTATTAAATGAGAGAAAAATGCACTATAAAGTTAAACTTTATATACAAAAATAACCTATTTAGTACATATATGGTAATGTAAAGGTTTAATACCTTATATAAATTTCTACTATTGTAGATAATTGGGTATTCGTCAATTATAATTATGTTTAATACCTTATATAAATTTCTACTATTGTAGATCCGTAAAGTGTTAGTTAGTCAAGTAATGTTTAATACCTTATATAAATTTCTACTATTGTAGATTTAGATTTGAGTGCGAAATTAAGAAAAGTTTAATACCTTATATAAATTTCTACTATTGTAGATCACGATTTGGATATGCTATAAAATCTGTTTAATACCTTATATAAATTTCTACTATTGTAGATCAAGATTATTCTTACGCAATGGATAAGTTTAATACCTTATATAAATTTCTACTATTGTAGATTAGTAATTAGTCAATACTTTTTTCAAAGTTTAATACCTTATATAAATTTCTACTATTGTAGATAAAAAGGAACAATGTACAAAGAAATGGTTTAATACCTTATATAAATTTCTACTATTGTAGATTAGGTGATTCAGAAGTTTGGATTCAGATGTTTAATACCTTATATAAATTTCTACTATTGTAGATATATTACACAAGGAAAAACAACTTATGAGTTTAATACCTTATATAAATTTCTACTATTGTAGATAATAGGTGGGGAAATGGTTGGCATTGGTGTTTAATACCTTATATAAATTTCTACTATTGTAGATCAAGGTAAGAGTGTAGATAATATAGGTTTAATACCTTATATAAATTTCTACTATTGTAGATAGAATAGCGATTGAATGTGATAAAATAGTTTAATACCTTATATAAATTTCTACTATTGTAGATTTCTTCTGCTGTTTCTTGTTTATCTGTTTAATACCTTATATAAATTTCTACTATTGTAGATATTTTGCTACTAATACTTCTTCCTTCGTTTAATACCTTATATAAATTTCTACTATTGTAGATTTATTTTGTTGGTTTTAGTAACATTGTTTAATACCTTATATAAATTTCTACTATTGTAGATCCAATAAAATTTTACTATTCATTTTTTAGTTTAATACCTTATATAAATTTCTACTATTGTAGATACATTTCATTATAATCATATACATTTGTTTAATACCTTATATAAATTTCTACTATTGTAGATTACCAAACAAATATATTCCAGCAATAAGTTTAATACCTTATATAAATTTCTACTATTGTAGATTAATGAATCATCAGCAACCATTTCATGTTTAATACCTTATATAAATTTCTACTATTGTAGATGTGTTTGAGGATTATAAAATTCTGTGTTTAATACCTTATATAAATTTCTACTATTGTAGATTTCCAGAGTCATCTTCTTTTTCCCCCTGTTTAATACCTTATATAAATTTCTACTATTGTAGATAACATATAATAACACTACTTGCCAAAGTTTAATACCTTATATAAATTTCTACTATTGTAGATTAGTAATGTGCTTCATCTGCAAGTAATGTTTAGTACTTTTATTAGTACAGGCTATTTCTATTGTTAAGCACATGTATAATATTGAAAGGAAGATTAAATATGAATTTTTTAGATTTAGCAAAAGAAAGATATTCATGTAGAAGTTTTGAAGAAAAAGAAATTGAAAAGGAAAAGATTGAAAAAATATTAGAAGCAGCAAGAGTAGCACCAACAGCAGTAAACTATCAGCCACAAAGAATATTAATATTAAATGATAAAGAAAAATTATCAAAATTGAGTGAATGTACAAAAATGGTATGGAATGCCCCACTAATAATGATAATTTGCTATGATAAAACAGTCTCATGGAAAAGCAAATTTGATGGAAGAGACGAAGGAGTTATCGATGCATCTATTGCAACAACTCAAATGATGTTAGAAGTTCAGGACTTAGGATTGGGCTCTACATGGATAGGATATTTTGACTCTAATAAAGTTAGGGAAGTATACAAAATTCCAGAAAACCTAGAAATAATTGCGATGCTAGCTATTGGTTATCCATCAGCAGATGCAAAACCAAGTGAAAGACATTTAGATAGAAAACCTATAGAAGAAATCACGTATTGGAATGAAATATAATAAAAGAACCGAATGAATTAATTCATTCGGTTTTTTTACGCGAAAGCAATGTCAAACTAAATATATCAAAGTCCATTATCTTATAATAACATGCTCAAAATATTGCTCTTGAAATTCAGTTAAAGCTTCAATAGCGGAATCATCATAATTTTTATCATCTGGTACAATTATTAGTTTGTCATCATTATCATTTGTCCTGTGAATTATTGCAATACACTTGCCTTCGAAGTTTTCAAAAGGTTCGAAAACACCAAGTAAATAGCAATCTAATTCTTCGCCATCTCCACTAATTGTATTTGGAACATAACCATAATTAACTGGGTATATAAATCCATGTTTAGGATGTTTGCTTCCTAAAGGCCTGTCAATTTCAATTTTTAAAACTTTTCCTAAATAATCATTAACTTTCATATTAGACTCCTAAAATCATTTGTAAACATTATATCATATTAAATAAAATAATGATATAATATGAATAAAGGAGAAAACTATGGGGATAATATTGTATGTAATATTTCTAATATTTTGTATATTTGCAGGTTTTAATGGGCTTCCAATAATGTTTATTTTTCCAGTTATTACAATAGTAATAATTGTAGTTATTGCTTTAAATAAAGATAGTTATAAAAATGTTGAAAAAACGAGCGATGAGGCAAAAGATGATGACATTCAAGATTTAATATTTTGGGATATGATTAACAAAAAGTAATGTGAAACTTTTGTGAATTTTAGCACTCTGCTATTGACAATGCTAAAAATAGATATATGATATATAATATAATCGAAATTGATAAAGAAGATTTATCAAAAAGTACATATGTGCCACTCCCATCAAGTGTCAACACATAAATATAATTTTAAGGAGTTGATTTTTATGATGATGATACCAAGAAGACGTGATTTTGATCTATTAGATGACATGTTTGGAGGTGTATTTTTCAATGAGGGAGAAAGCAAATTAATGAAAACAGACATCAAAGAGAAAAAGGATGAGTATGTTATAGACATTGATTTGCCAGGTTATGAAAAAGAAGGTATAAAATTAAATATTCAAGACGGATATTTAACAGTATATGCAACAGTTAATAAAGAAGAAAAGGATGAAGAAAAAGGTAAATTTGTACGTAAAGAAAGATATTCAGGAGAATGTTCAAGAAGCTTTTATGTTGGTGAAAACGTAACAGAAAATGAAATTAAAGCTAAGTTTAAAAATGGAACACTTACAATAGAAATTCCTAAAAAAGAAGAAAAGAAAGAATTACCTGAGAAAAAATATATTCCAATAGAATAATAAAAAACCTCATATTTAATATATGAGGCTTTTATTTTATATGATATAATGTAAAAAATATTAAAGGAGGGGAAATTGATGGATATTACAATTGATGTTGGTGGTTACAAATTAAATGTAAGAGCTGGTGTAGTTATAATGCACAATAATAAAATCTTATTACACAGAAATGTAAACTCAGATCATTATGCAATGATTGGCGGAAGAGTTGAAATCGGTGAAAATTCAGAGCACACAATAAAAAGAGAAGTACAAGAAGAACTAGGAAAAGAAATTGAAATAACAGGATATGTATCAACAGTAGAAAACTTTTTTGAAATGAAAGGTGCAAAATATCATGAAATAATGTTCATATACAAAGCAGAATTTGTAAAAGAGGAAGATAAAAAATTAGAAAGTACATTACAAAATATAGAGGGAAAAGATTATTTACAATATGAGTGGATTGATTTAGATAAAATAGATGAATATCCATTGAGACCAGATGTACTAAAAGAGGTATTAAAAGAATGCAAATTTCCAGTACACAAAATAAATATTGATAAAAAGGAGCAATAACGTATGCCTGAATTATGGGACATATATGATGAAAATAAAAATAAAACAGGAAGAACAGCAATAAGAGATGTAACTATATTGCAAAAGGGTGAATATCACATAGTTGTAACAGGAATTATACTAAATTCTAAAAATGAAATTTTGATTAGTAAAAGGGCAACGAATAAAAAATTTGGTGGAATGTGGGAATGCAATGGTGGCTCAATATTAGCAGGTGAAACTAGCAAAGAAGGAATATTAAGAGAGTTAAAAGAAGAACTTGGAGTTATATTTAAACCAGAAGAAGCAATATTTTTAAAAGAAGTAAAACGAGAAAGAATCCCTCAAAATTTTAAAGACTTATGGTTGTTTAAAAAAGATATCAATATAGAAGATTTGACATTTCTTGATGGAGAAGCAACAGCAGCTAAATGGGTTAGTATAGATGAATTTATTAAAATGTTTAATAATAATGAGATTGTTCCAACAGTTGATTTTGGAAGAGAAGAATACGAAGAAGCATTAAAAATAATATGAGTTATGTAAATTATGATTGAAAAAGATGAAGGTCTATTGGCCTCAGTTCAGCAAGAATGAGGTCGTTGATCTTAAGGCCCTTGAAACGGATGACAAGAAGATGCAGTATTCGTATAACAATAGTGTTATCGCTTTTGTCGACGAAAATGGTGACTTGTATGTGATTACGGATATTGGGGTTCAGAAGACATTGGTCAGCGCTGGCTATAGTCGGAAGTTTTTCTACGTACCTTTCAGCAACTGGGATTACCCGGTTGAATATGAGGAAAAGTGGAAAAGCCTCTGGAGAGAGAAGAATAAAGAGTGATTCCATGGTAAAGGAGAGGGCATTGTCCTCTCCTCTATCAGTATTGTAAATAAAAAGTAACAATGATAGAAAAAAATATAATCATTGTTACCTTGATGAAAAAAATAGATTATATAAGCTATATAGAAAATAACTTAAGAAACGCACTAAAACATCTTGGTTGACATAAGTATACCACAAAATGTAAATAAGTGGTGTAAAACTTTGTCGAAAAATAAAAATTACTAAATTATGGAAAAAATACTTGTCAAGACGTAAATAATAACATATAATTTCAACATAGTATTTTAAATCAAAAAATTTATTTCAAGAAATTTTATTCTAAAGGAGATTTCAAAAAATGTTATCAATTACAAAAAGTATGGCCTTGCACGGACTAGAAGGCTTTTTAATTGACGTGCAAGTTGACATATCAAGTGGTATGCCATCATGGGATATTGTTGGACTTCCTGATGTGAGCGTAAAAGAAGCAAAAGAAAGAGTAAGAACAGCAATAAAAAATTCAGGCTATGAACTGTTTAGTAGAAAAATAGTTGTAAATTTAGCACCAGCAAATATAAAAAAAGAAGGATCAATATTTGACCTACCAATTGCTGTAGGAATTTTAAAAGGTTTAGAAGCTATAACACAAACTCAAAATGAAGATATTTTAATGATAGGAGAACTATCATTAAATGGTAGTTTAAACCCAATAAATGGAGCACTACCAATATGTATTGAAGCAAAAAAGCAAGGAATAAAGAAAATAATTTTACCAAAACAAAATGAAAAAGAAGCCTCCATAATTGATGGAATGGAAATATTAGGTGCAAATGACCTAAATGAAGTAGTTAAATATTTAAATGGAAATATAAAAATAGAAAACTTATCAACAAATTGGGAAGATTGTTTGAAATTAGGTAAAGAAAAAATATTAGATTTTGCAGATGTAAAAGGACAAGAAAGTGTAAAAAGAGCAGTTGAAATAGCAGCTGCTGGACGGACATAATTGTCTTTTAATTCGGTTCACCTGGATCACGGAAAAACAATGATAGCAAGAAGAATACCATCAATATTACCAGACCTAACTTTTGAAGAAGCACTAGAAATTACCAAAATTCATAGTATTGCGGGAATTTTAAAACAAGATACACCAATAATTACAACAAGACCATTTCGTTCACCACATCATACAATATCTGGGGTGTCATTAGTAGGTGGAGGGAGAATACCAAAACCAGGAGAAATAAGCTTAGCACATTATGGAGTATTATTTTTAGATGAATTACCAGAATTTAATCAACATTCATTAGAAGTTTTAAGAGGACCTCTAGAAGATGGAATTGTAACAATAAGTAGAGTAAATGGAAGTTTTACATACCCATGTGAGTTCATGTTCGTATCATCAATGAATCCATGTCCATGTGGATTTTATGGTTCAGCAGACAAAGAATGTACATGCACACCACAAGCAATATCAAAATATATGGGCAAAATTAGTGGGCCATTATTAGACAGAATTGACATACAAATAGAAGTAAGTCCTGTAAAATATGAAAAGCTAGGAAATGACGAAATGCCAGAAAGCTCAGATACAATAAAGAAGAGAGTAAATGATGCAAGAAAAATTCAAATAGAAAGATATAAACAAGAAAATATTTATTCAAACTCTAGTCTAACGCCAAAACTAATTTCAAAATATTGCAAATTAGACAGTGAAGGGAAGGAAATATTACAAACAGCATTCGAGAAAATGGGACTAAGTGCAAGAGCATATGGCAGAATTTTAAAAGTTGCAAGAACAATTGCAGATTTAGACAATTGTGAAAACATTCAAAAAATACACATCGCAGAAGCAATACAATACAGAAGTCTAGACAAAAAGTATTGGAAGAATTAAATTTAAATTAATTTTATACAGATGGTAGCAATATAATACTTTTCGTAGTGATGCTGGGATGGAACGAAGAAAAGTACTTATATTGCTACTATTAAATTAAAATAAAGGAAAGAAATATGAAAATTTTATCTAAAACAAATAAATTCTATCCCAAACGTTTGTTAAACATCCACAACCCACCATCAAAACTTTATGTAGAAGGAAATTATGAATTATTAAACTCAAATTCAATAGCAATAGTAGGAACAAGAAAATGTACAGAATATGGCAAAAAATATTCTGCAAAATTTGCAAAAGAATTATCACAAAAAGGAATGTGTATTGTAAGTGGATTAGCAATTGGAATAGACACTGTAGCACATATAAATTCCATGGAAGAACTAGGCAAAACAATAGCAGTAATAGGAAGTGGATTTAAACACATATATCCTGAAGAAAATGAGTGGTTATTCCACAAAATAATACAGAATTGTGGATGTGTTTTATCAGAATATCATCCAGATGAGGAAAAAGATATGGCAAACTTTCCAGCAAGAAATCGTATAATAAGTGGGCTAGCCCTAGGCGTATTAGTAGTTGAAGCAACATATAGAGGTGGAAGTACAATTACAGCAAAACATGCAAGACTTCAAGGAAAAGAAGTATTCTGTATACCCAATAGATTAGATGAGCCAGAAGGGTATAGTACAAACTGGCTAATACAAAATGGTGCTAATTTAGTAATGGAACCCAACGATATATTGCAACATTATGATTTACAACCGAAAATTACAATACCAAAAGAATATGAAGAAATATATAACTTAATAAACATGCAACCGATTTCAGCAAATGAAATATGCAAAATGACAAGTAAAAAAATATCTGAAATAATGCAAATATTATTTATGCTCGAATTAGATGGATATATAAAATGCGTAGCAGGAAATAAATATATAAAAAAGGAATGATATTATGATAAATCAAAGGCAAGAATTAGGAAAAGAGGGAGAAGATTTTGCAGCAGATTATTTACAAAAACAGGGGTATGAAATTATAGACAGAAACTTTGAATGTAAACAAGGAGAAATAGACATTATTGCAAAAGAAAAAAACGAGTATGTATTTATTGAAGTAAAAACAAGGCAAAACTTTCACTATGGAATGCCATGTGAAGCAGTGAATGAAAGAAAACAAAAGCATATATGGAACGCAACAAGATATTACATATATTCACACAAGTTAGAAGACCAATATATAAGAATAGATGTAATAGAAATTTACAAAAGAAAAAATAGATTTTACTTGCATCATATTAAACAAATTAAATAATTTTCCATTAACCATTCCACCACAAACTGTATAAAATATATAAAACATAAAGTGAGGAGTGGTGTTTATGATTAAAACAATAGGAAATACACCTTTAATAAAAATAAAATATGAGTACGAAGGCAAAACAAATTATATATACACAAAACTAGAAAGCTATAATTTAACAGGAAGTATAAAAGATAGAGCAGCATATTACATAATAACAAAAGCAAAAGAAAGAGGAGAATTAAAAGATGGTATGCCAATAATAGAGGCGACAAGTGGAAATACTGGAATTTCTTTAGCCGCACTGGGCAAATACTATCATCATCAAGTATATATTTTTATTCCAGATTGGGCTAGTAAAGAACAAGTGCAAATTATGCAAAGCTATGGTGCAAAAGTTATAACATTTTCTAAACAACAGGGAGGTTTTAGAAAATGTATTCAGGAGTCAAGGAGTTTAGCTAAAAAAATAAATGGATTTCTAGCAAACCAATTTGCTAATATGGACAATGTTCTAGCACAATATGAAACAACAGGTCAGGAAATTTTAAATCAGGTTCCAGAAGACATCGTAGGTTTTGCTTCAGGAGTTGGCACAGGTGGAACTTTGATGGGAATAGGGAAAAAGTTAAGGAGAAGATATCCAGAAATAACGGTAACTGCAATTGAACCAGAAAGTATGCCGTTGATTTCTAAAAACAGAATAATTAAACAACACAAGATAGAAGGAATAGGATATGACTTTATTCCAGCCTTATTAGATAAAAACGAAATAGACAAAGTAATTTTAGTAAATGATGAAGACAGTATAAATATGTCAAGAAAATTGGCATCAGAACTAGGAATAGGAGTTGGAATTTCATCAGGTGCAAACTTTTTAGGAAGTGTATTACTTCAAAAAAATATAAAAGGACCAGTAGTAACAGTATTTGCAGATGATAATAAAAAATATCTAAGTACAGATTTAAGCAAACCAATAGATAATAACGAAAAATATATTTCAAACAAAATAAAGTTACTGCAATATGAAGTGATATGAGGTGAATAATATGAAAAAAATATTGAAATTATTATCTATTGTAATAATGCTAACAGTTGCAACAATATACACAATGCCAACAAAAGTGCTTGCATTTGGACCAGCAAGTAATGAAATATATAACGGAATTGATGTAAGTGGATATCAAGGAAATATTGATTTTGAAAAAGTAAAAAACGATGGAATAGAAATTGTATATATGAAATCTAGTGAAGGAACAAATTACATAGATTCAAAATTTGAACAAAACTATAAAAGAGCAAGAGATGCAGGATTAAAAATTGGATTTTACCATTATGTAACAGCAAGAAGTGTAAATCAAGCAGAAAAAGAAGCACAGTTTTTTGCTTCAGTAATATCAGGAAAAGTAGCAGATTGTAGACTTGCAATGGATTTTGAGAGCTTTGGAAATTTGAATAAAAGAGAGATAAATACAATAGGCTTGGCTTTTATGAAAAAGCTAGAAGAACTGACAAAAAAAGAAGTTGTACTATACAGTAATGCCTATACAGCAAGTCGTATTTGGGAAGGAGAAGTAACAAAATATCCTTTATGGATTGCGCAATATGAAGTATATGAACCTGAGAATAGTGGAACATGGAATAGCTGGGCAGGTTGGCAATACACAGACGTGGGTAGAGTAGCTGGGATTTCAAATCATGTTGATAGAGATAAGTTTACAAAGGAAATTTTTATGTCAGAAAGTACAGAAATTCCAGAAACAGAAAAGCCGAAACAAGATGATGAAGACAACAAAACAACTAAGAAAATAAAAATAAAATGGGGAGATACTTTATCTCAATTGGCAATAAAGTATAACACAACAGTAGCAGAACTTGTAAGATTAAATAATATTCAAAATCCAAATTTGATATATGCAGGAGAGACTCTGATAGTACCAGTAAAAGGAGAAAACACCAATAGTACAACAATATATATTGTTAAAAGTGGAGATACATTAAATAAAATAGCGCAAATGTTTAATACAACAGTAAGCCAAATTGCACAAGAAAACAACATACAAAATGTAAATTTAATATATCCACGGTCAGAGATTAGTAGTAAACAGCAATTGTAAACATGACAGTGGACATAGACTATATAAAGTAAGAAGAGGAGACACTTTGTGGTCAATTGCAAGAAGATACAACACAACTATAGCAAATATAGTAAGACTAAACCGTATACAAAACGCAAACCTAATATATCCACGGTCAAATATTTAGAATTTAATTCACTAAATTATGTATACCTTCATAAGATGTATTATGATAAATTTGAATTAGGAGGTACTTATGAAGGAAGTATTGAAACTAAAGAATGTAAGCAAAAAGTACCAAGCGAAAAATGGTGAAGTAGAAGCTTTGTCTAATATTTCATTTAGTGTAAATGAGGGAGAATTTGTTAGCATAATTGGACCAAGTGGGTGTGGTAAATCTACATTACTTTCAATAATATCAGGTCTGGAACCTAAAACTTCTGGTGATATACAAATTGATGGTGGTCTTGGCTATATGCTGCAAAAGGATAGTCTTTTAGAATGGAGAAACATTTATGATAATATTACATTTGGCTTAGAAATAAGAAGAAAAAAGACAAAAGAAAATGAAGCTTATGTAATAGAATTACTTAAAAAATATGGTCTATATGAATTTAAAGACAAATACCCAAATCAGTTATCTGGAGGAATGAGGCAAAGGGCAGCGCTGATAAGAACTTTAGCTATTAAGCCAAAAATCTTGTTATTAGACGAAGCATTTTCAGCGTTAGACTATCAAACTAGAATTATGGTTACAAATGATATTTTTCAAATATTAAAAAATGAAAATATTACAGCTATTATAGTGACACATGATATATCAGAGGCAATTAGTATGAGTGATAGAATAGTAGTGTTAACCAAAAGACCAGCAACAGTAAAAACCATTCATACTATTAATTTTGAAATGGAAAATAGAAATCCAATCAACTGCCGTGAAAGCCCTAAATTTAGTAAGTACTTTGATGCTATATGGAAGGAGCTTGATGTACATGTATGATAAAAATATGTCTGAGGACAGAAAAAAATACCTAAGAAAAATAAGAAAAAATAAAATATCTGTTATTTTAACTCAATTACTTATCCTGATTATATTTATAATAGGATGGGAATTACTTGCTAATAAAGGAATAATAGATAGTTTTATTACAAGTCAACCTTCAAGAATATTAAATACCTTTTTAAATTTATCAGCTAATGGACTGCTAACACACTTAGGAGTAACACTTACAGAAACACTAATAGGGTTTGTTTCAGGAGTTATACTAGGTGTATTTATAGCAATTCTGCTATGGTGGTCTCCATTTTTTTCGAAGGTATCAGAACCATATTTAGTTGTATTAAACAGTTTGCCCAAAGTAGCTTTGCGGACCAGTTATAATCATCTGGGTAGGTGCAGGAATGGGAGCAATTATAACAATGGGCCTTGCCATTTCACTAATTGTAACTATATTAGAAATTCTAAATGGATTTTTAAATACAGACAAAGAACTAATAAAAATGGCACAAACATTTAATGCAAGTAAATTTCAAATATTAACAAAAATAGTAATACCTGCAAACATATCTACATTTTTCAACTCATTAAAGGTAAATATAGGCCTATCTTTGGTAGGCGTGATAACAGGAGAATTCTTGGTATCAAAAGCAGGCTTAGGGTACCTAATTGTATATGGTGGTCAGGTATTTCAACTAGACTTAGTAATGACAGGGGTAATTATTCTTGCAATAGTTGCTGCAATTATTTATGAGGCAATAGTACTTTCAGAAAAAATTGTTATGAAAAAAATATCTAAAAGAACTTAGAAATAACAGATAAAAATGTTACTTATAGGAGAAAAGTATTATAAGTAACAAGAAAAGTTAAATAACATGCCAAAATACTTAAAATCTCCTTTGGCATGAATAGATTAGAAAGGAATGAAAAACTTGAAAAAGTATTTGATTATTGTATTAGTTATTATAATAGTAGCAGCAGGAATAGCTACTTATATATTACTTAATAGAAATACAGAAACAGCGGAATTACAAAAAATTCGTGTAAACGAAGTAACACGTTCTGTATTTTATGCTCCACAATATGTGGCAATCTCAAAAGGTTATTTTGCAGAGGAAGGTTTAGAAATAGAATTAACAACAGGTCAAGGAGCTGATAAAGTAATGACCGCAGTTTTAGCAAACCAAAGTGACATAGGCTTTGCAGGACCAGAAGCTTCAATATATGTATATAATGAAGGAAAAGAAGATTATACACAAGTATTTGCACAAATGACTCAAAAAGACGGCTCATTTTTAGTTAGCAAAGAAAAAACAGATAATTTTAGTTGGCAAGATTTAAAAGGAAAAACTGTTATTCCTGGTAGAAAAGGTGGAGTACCATACATGACTTTTGAATATGTGCTTAAACAAAATGGTCTAGATCCTAAAAAAGATTTAGTATTAGATGATAGCATTAAATTCGACTTAATGGCAGGAGCTTTTGCAGGTGGAAATGCTGAATATGTAACATTATTTGAACCAACTGCTTCAGCAACAGAGAAAGCAGGTAAAGGATATATTGTTGCATCTGTTGGAGAAGCATCAGGAGAAATTCCATATACAGCATATTTTGCTAAGAAAAGTTATATTGAAAAAAATCCTAATATAATTCAAGGATTTACAAATGCAATATACAAAGGAGAACAATGGGTAAAATCACATAGTGCTAAAGAGATAGCAGAAGCAATAGTAGACTTTTTTCCAGATACTGATTTAACTATGTTAGAAGCAGCTTTACAAAGTTATATAGATATTGATGCTTGGAGAGATAATCCAGTATTAAAGCAAGAATCATTTGCATTACTTCAAAAGGTTATGAAAGAAGCGGGAGAACTTGAAAAAGAAGCTGACTACGGAAAAGTAGTAAACAACAGCTTTGCAGAAAAAGCTATTCAAAAATTAGGTAAATAAATTTAAGGCGGAGATTAAAAACTCCGTCTTTTATTGTGTGTATTTTATAATTTATGATATAATACACATGTAGGAAAAAATTGTGGATATTGAGATGGAGAATTTATGATTGATGATAAATATTTTGAAAATGATTTATATTGGAAAGAACATATAAATAGACAGTTAAGTATAGATATGTGGATAGATGAATATAAAAACTATTTTAATAATAAAGGTATTTGCTTAGAACTGGGATGTGGTATAGGACAATATTCTAAAAGATTAATTGAATATGGATATAAAGTTATATCAACAGATATTTCAGATATTGCATTAAATGAAGTAAAAAAATTCAACCAAAATGTTGAAAAAGTAGATATGAGTATGCCGTTAAAGTATGACAATAACAGTTTTGACTTGGTTTTTTCAAGCTTGGCAATACACTATTTTTCTGAGGAAAAAACAGCCCAATTGATGAGTGAAATACATAGAGTTTTAAAAAATGGTGGATTATTTGTTGGAAGTGTAAATGGATTAGAGGGGTATGATGTTATAAAGGATACTGCTATAAGGCTGGAAGAAAATTTTTATTTTAATAAAGGCAAATATATACATTTATTTGACGACAAAGAATTAAACAAATATTTTAAGGATTATCAAATTTTAAAAATTGAAAAAAGAGAAGTTGAAAGATTTGGACACAAGAAAAATTACTGGATATTTATAGTAAAAAAAGATTAAAAATAGTAAAAATGTGATATGTTAAATTTATTTTAATTACAGATTCACTAAAACAAAGTGAAGAAGAGAATAATAAGTAGTATTGAAAAAAATAAAGATTAATGATAAATATAGTAATATAAATAAAAATGAAAGGAGAAACAAATATGGAATATCTTGAAAAAATATTTAAAAGAACAGGATGGACATCTTTGCTAACATCACTAATATTTGCAATACTTGGAATACTTCTAATTGTTAACCCGGAAGGAAGTACAAAAGCAGTATCACTAATTGTAGGAATATTATTTATAGTAGTAGGACTATATAAACTAGTGGATTATTGCACAACAAGAGGAAAATACAGTTTTTATAACTATGACATAGCTTATGGAATAATAGCAATTATTATTGGAATAATAGCTATAGCTTACAAAAGTCAAATTGAAACAATATTTAGAGTTTTAATAGGAATATGGATAGTTTATACGGGAATAATAAGATTAAGTCTATCACTTAAATTAAAATTAGTACAATCACCAGTTTGGATATATAGTTTACTAATTTCTATTATAATGATTATATGTGGAATATATACAATCTTTGTATCAAATGTAATTGTTATAACAATTGGAATAGTAATTTTAGTTTATTCAGTATTAGATGTAATTGAAGATATAATTTTCTTAGTAAACATTAAAAAACTAGAAAAATAGTCGCAACAAAAAGACAACGACATAAAATCAAAACGAAAAATAAAAATAAAATATGTGAAAATAACAAAAAACAAAAAACTCATTTTTAATAAAATGAGTTTTTTGTTGCAAAAAAATAAAAATAAAAAAATATAAAAGTGCTGAAAATAAAAGAAAAATATATAAAAACGCTTTTTAAAAAACATTTAAAATAAGAAAAAACAAAAAAATCATTTTTTAAAAGGTAGAAAAATAGAAAGAAAATATTTTTTGACATTTTTTTGAAAATAAATAAAGAAATTATATTGAAATATCAAGGAAATTATAATATTAATCTTAAAAAGATATTAATGAAAATGCTTGAAAATCAACATTTTTTATTAAAATGTAACAAAATTGTAATATATTTTAAACAAAACAGAAAAACCGTAAAATTTGAGATTTTACAAGTGACAAATTGACTGAAAAGCAAAAAACAAACTAAAAGGCAAACGGATGAAATGCGCTATATATCAAGCGAAATCTTAAATGGTAACATAAACAATATGCGTTTGACATTATCTTTTTAGTGGGTTAATATAAAGGTACAAAAGAAAAAACTAATAGTTACATATTAAATTATATTTAATATGTAACTTAAGTAGAGAAGACACAACATATAGGGGGAAAGAAAAATGCAAGTAATCAAAAGGGACGGAAAAGTAGTAGACTTTGACCAATCAAAAATAAAAATAGCAATAGAAAAAGCAAATAAAGAGGTAAAGCCAAGAGAAAGAGCAACTAAAGAGGAAATAAATCAAATTATCAGCTATATAGAAGAACTAGATAAAAAGAGAATTCTAGTAGAAGATATACAAGATATTATAGAAGAACAATTAATGACTTTTGGAAAATACATTTTAGCTAAAAAATATATTACATATCGTTATACAAGAGAACTAGTAAGAAAATCAAATACAACAGATCAATCAATAAAAGAGCTAATTGATGGAGAAAGTGATTATTGGAATAATGAAAATTCAAACAAAAATGCTAGAGTTGTTACCACTCAAAGAGATTACTTAGCAGGAATTACAAGTACAGATATTACTAGAAGATTTTTATTACCAGAAGATGTAGTAAAAGCACATGATGAAGGAATTATTCACTTTCACGATGCAGATTATTTTGCCCAAAATGCACTAACAAATTGTGAATTAATAAACTTAGAAGACATGTTACAAAATGGAACAATAATGAATGGAGTTATGATTGAAAAACCACATAGATTTTTAACAGCTATGACAATTGCTACACAAATTATATTAGGTGTTACATCATCTACTTATGGAGGAGCGACTGTATCTATAACGCATTTGGCACCATTTGTAAAAAGTAGTTATGAAAAATATTATAAAAAATATAAACAAAGAGGATTGAATGAAAAACAATGTAAAGAGTATGCAGAACAAGATACTAGAAAAGAAGTATCTGACGGTGTTCAAACATTCAACTATCAAGTAAATTCAATGACAAACACAAATGGACAAGCACCATTTTTATCAGTTTGTATGTACTTGGGTGAAACAGATGAATATAAACAAGAACTTGCAATGATAATTGAAGAATTCTTAAAACAAAGAATAGAAGGATTTAAAAACGAAAAAGGTGTGTATATTACACCAGCATTCCCTAAACTTCTTTATGTACTAGAAGAAGACAACATACACAAAGACAGTAAATATTGGTATTTAACTGAACTTGCTGCTAAGTGTACAGCAAAAAGATTAGTTCCAGACTATATTTCCGAAAAGAAAATGAAGGAATATAAAATAGACAAGAATGGAAATGGTAATTGCTATCCATGCATGGGATGTAGATCATTCTTAACACCTTATGTAGATCCAGAAACAAATAAACCAAAATACTATGGAAGATTTAACCAAGGTGTTGTAACTATCAATTTAGTTGATGTTGCATTATCATCAAAACAAGATGAAGAAAAATTCTGGAAAATATTTGATGAAAGACTAGAATTATGTCACAAGGCATTACAAATAAGACATGAAAGATTGAGTAAAGTAACAAGTGATGTTGCTCCAATTTTATGGCAACATGGTGCTTTAGCAAGACTTAAAAAAGGTGAAAGTATTCACAAATTATTACATGATGGTTATTCAACAATTTCACTTGGATATGCAGGATTGTATGAATGTGTAAAATATATGACAGGTAACAGCCATACAGATAATGGAATAGGTGAAGAATTTGCTTTGAAAGTAATGCAAAAATTAAATGATAAATGTAAAGAATGGAAAGAAGCAGAGAAAATTGATTACAGTGTTTATGGCACACCAATCGAATCTACAACATATAAATTTGCAAAATGTTTGAGAAAAAGATTTGGAACAATTGAAGGAATTACAGACAGAAGCTATATTACAAATTCATACCACGTACCTGTATTTGAGGATATTGATGCATTCTCTAAATTAAAATTAGAAAGCAAATTCCAAAAATTAAGCCCAGGTGGAGCTATATCTTATGTAGAAACACCAAACTTACAAAACAACTTAGAAGTTGTACTACAAATAATTCATTTTATTTATGATAATATTATGTATGCAGAATTAAACACAAAATCAGACTATTGTCAAAAATGTGGATTTGATGGAGAAATTTTAATAGATGAGAATCTAGAGTGGTATTGCCCAAATTGTGGAAATAGAGACCACAATACATTAAATGTAGCAAGAAGAACATGTGGATATATTGGAAGCCAATTTTGGAACAAAGGAAGAACACAGGAGATAAAGGAGAGGGTTCTTCATATTGATAACAAAGACGACGAATAATTGAAAAATAATTACAATTAAAGAAACATTAGAAGGAAGGAATTGTTAACTATGAAATATAACAAAATCAGAAAAATGGATATAGCAGATGGACCAGGAGTAAGAGTATCTATATTTATGCAAGGATGTGCATTTAATTGTAAGAATTGCTTTAACCCAGAAACACATGACTTTAATGGCGGAAAAGAATTTACTGATGCAACAATTGACAGAATAATGGAACTTTGTAAAAATGAAAATGTAGAGGGGTTATCAATTTTAGGTGGCGAACCAATGCACCCAAACAATATAGAAGGAACTACAAAATTAGCAAAAGCATTTAAAGAGCAATATCCTGACAAAAATCTATGGGCATGGACTGGATTCAAATTTGATAGAGATTTGAAGGATAAAGAAGTGGTAAAATATTTAGATGTCTTAGTAGATGGACAATATGTAGATGAACTACATAATCCAACACTAGACTGGAGAGGTTCAGCAAACCAAAGAGTAATAGATGTACAAAAGAGTTTAAAGAATGGAGAAGTGACAGCATGGAAAGAAATTTCCTAACTGGCACTTTTGCCATTTTATATAACATAAAAAATAATATAAGGAGAGAAAAAAATGAAAGATATTAAAATATTTGCATGTCCAACAGCAGAAGAATTTACAAAAGAAATATGTGACACATTGAGTTTAAAAATGGGAAGAGTGGAATGCTACAAATTTGCTAATGATAATAATTTTGTACAATTTAAGGAAACTGTTAGAGAACAAGATATTTATTTAATACAAACAACAGAACCACCAGTTAATGAAAGAATTATGGAATTACTTATTATGATAGATGCAGCTAAAAGAGCATCAGCACATAGAATAAATGTAGTGCTACCATATTTCATATATTCAAGATCAGACAAAAAAGATCAACCAAGAGTTCCGGTAACAGCAAGATTATTTGCAGAACTTTTAGAGGCTGCTGGAGCAAGTAGAGTGATTACATGTGACTTACACAATCCTGCAATTCAAGCATATTTTAATATTCCATGTGATAAAATAACAGGTCAACACTTATTACAAAAATACTTTGATGACAAAGACATAGAAAATAAAGTTGTTGTTGCAACAGATGCAGGAAGTTCAAAAAAAGCATATAAATATTCTACATATTTTAAGTGTCCAATGACTTTAATAGATAAAAGAAGAGCTGGAAATGACGATAAGGCAGTTGCTGCTAATATTATAGGAGATGTAAAAGGTAAAACAGCACTAATATTTGATGATGAGGTAAGTACAGCAGGAACAATGGTTGAAGCAGCTAAAATATTAAAAGACCATGGAGCAAAAGAAATATATGCAGCATGTACACATGGAATTTTATGCGGACCTGCAATAGAAAGAATTCAAAACTCTCCGATAAAAGAATTAGTAACAACTAACACAGTACCACTAACAAAAGAAAAACAAATAGATAAAATTAAAGTACTATCAATTGCTCCATTATTTGCTGAAGCAATTAAAAGAGTAAATGAAGCACAACCTTTAGGCGACTTGTTCGATTTTGATAAGTAATTTTCTAGAAAATTGTATATAAATATTGACAAATTTACCCAATACAGTTATAATAATTAACGTATAAATAATAATTTTCAGTTAAAATCCCACACGTAAGAGTGTAACTACTGAAGGGAGGGGAACAAAAAATGTCAGAGGTTAAAGTTAATAACGGAAATATAGAAGATGCCTTAAAAAGGTTTAAAAGACAATGTGCTAGAAATGGAGTATTACAAGAAGTAAGAAAAAGAGAGCACTATGAAAAACCAAGTGTAAAAAGAAAGAAAAAATCAGAGGCAGCAAGAAAAAGAAAATTTTAAAAAATAAGAAATGGGTTGAAAGTTATTAAATTTTCAATCCATTTTTGTTTATAATTTATAAAAGGAGGAAAAGGTATGTTAAAAGAAAAATTGTTAGAAGATTTGAAAAATTCTATGAAAGAAAAAAATGTAATTAGAAAAAATGTTATACAAATGGTTAGAGCAGCTATTTTACAAGTTGAAAAAGACAAACAAATAGAAGTTACAGATGATCAAATAATTGAAATAATTGCAAAAGAAACCAAAAAAAGAAAAGATTCAATAGCTGATTATGAAAAAAGTGGAAGACAAGACTTATTAGATCAAATAAATGAGGAAATCACTATATTAGAAGAATACTTACCAGAACAACTATCAGTTGAAGAAATAGAAGAAAGAGTAAAAGAAATAATTACTGAACTAGGTGCAACATCTATGAAAGAAATGGGTTTAGTAATGAAGACGGCAAAAGAGAAATTAGGTGCATCAGCAGATGGAAAAACAATAAATGAAGTTGCTAAAAAACTATTACAATAATTTTGAAAATATGAAGAATTATTCTAATTAGTTTGACATATAATAAAAAATCTGGAAGTTAATTCTTCTGGATTTTTTATTTGTATGTAAAAACAATATATACTAACACACGTTAAATAACAAATGTGTACAATACCCTTGAATAATTTTCCAAGATTAGATTATAATATACATGAGTTTAAAAAGGAAAGAGGAAAAATAATGAATTATCAAAAAGAAGAAATAAAACAAGGTATAACTTTACATCAAATTTATACTGAAAACTATAAAACAAATTTAAGTGCAGTATTCTTGGCAACACCACTAAAAAAAGAAAATGTGACACTTGACGCTCTACTAACAGCAGTGCTAAGAAGAGGCACTAAAAATATTTCATCGCAAGACTTAATTAGTAAAAAATTAGAAATGCTATATGGAGCTAGTTTTGACTGTGGAGTTGAAAAAACAGGTGATAACCACATAATGAAATTTTATTTAGAAACTTTAAGTGAAGAGTTTTTACCATCTGCGGAAAATATACTAAAAGAAGCTATAGATATTTTAACAGATATAATATTCAATCCATTGATAGAAAATGGAAGATTTAAACAAGAATATGTTGAAGGAGAAAAGAAAAATTTAAAACAAATTATTGAAGCAAAAATAGATAATAAAGCTAAATATGCTTATGATAGGTGTATAGAGGAAATGTTCAAAAATAAACCTTATGGTCTGTATAAGTATGGATATA